>Ga0207012_1001_pt2 | contig 155484 bp, 143 predicted proteins | sample Alteio_BWMinCont_80_FD_153471 | JGI IMG/M metagenome (GOLD analysis project Ga0207012, IMG submission 153471) | Enriched cells from forest soil in Barre Woods Harvard Forest LTER site, Petersham, Massachusetts, United States -... | ecosystem: Environmental > Terrestrial > Soil > Temperate forest...
CCAATCGATTAGGGCCTTGTTGCATAATAGGCCTCAGAGACATCTAAATTTGATTTAACCAAGTATTATCTTCGTCTAATTCTTCTAAGCGGCACTTAGAATCCATTTCCTGTTTTGAACTAGATGGAGGAACGGCTTTCAGACCTACAATAGGAAAAAAATGATTAGGGACGGTTCCTGCATATCTGCATAACTTTTAAAGTTGTGCAGATATGCAGGAACCGCCCCTAATCAAAAGATCCTCATGGAGATAAACCACACTTTCATATCGAGCAACGAGTACCAAATGGTAGGTGGATCAATGCAAGTAATCAACATGGTTACTATTTTAGGGATCAATAATTATGTATTGGCAAGCTAATATAAAATCTGTAAATAATCGATTTTATAAAATTAAACATGATCAATTTGCAGGTTTCTATCTTTATGTATTCGAAGATAATCGATGTATCCATGATTATCTTCAAGATACATTAGAAATGACTATTGAATGTGCATGGGAAGATTATGGTGTGCCAAAAAATGCGTGGAATCTAATTGAAGAATGATCTTTTGCTAAAAATGTGCCTCACAATTAACCACAGACTGAAAAAAATTATGATTGGGGACGGTTCCTGCATATCTGCATAACTTTAAAAGTTACGCAGATATGCAGGAACCGTCCCCAATCATGGGTGGCTCTGCTCTTGTACAAAGTGGCAGGGTTGCGGTTGCTTCTACTTGGAAGGTTCCTGGGGCTATAACATCGAATTTAAGAGAGATAAAATCGGGACAAAGTGTCCTTTCATCTATCTATACACAAAGAAAAGGGATTTCTCTTGCAGGAAGCAGAAGATCTCCTTTAGAATATGCTTCATTTCAGACGGTTCGTAATGAATCTACTGTAATTAATAAAAGAACTTATTCAGGACATGCTCTGGATAGAATGCAAGATAGAGGATTAATGCCTTCTGTAATTGAAAATGCAATAGAAACAGGCCAAACGTCTATTAATAAAATCCCCGGTCGCGTAGAGTACTTTGATCCTTTAAATAACATAAGAGTAATTGTTGGTGACAATGGAAGAATAATAACAGTTATTCCTAAGAGACAAAATCTATGAATAAAATTAGCGAATATGATAAAAGACAGTTAAATTCGATGATTAAGAATCTAATTGCTTTTGAAAACAAACAAATAGAACTTAGTTCTCTAGTCTGCAACTTAGAATCTTTATTACACATAATGGAACGAGTTAGTGATGAATGGGAAGAAAAATTTTTGAATGAATTCTCAATACTCGAATCAATTAATGCAGAAATGCCAAAAATGCCCAAGGATGATATAGAACAGTTGATAAATGAGGCTATAATTAATTTAAAAAAAATAGTAACAGAAAGGCTAATTAGTTAGTATTGGATGCTCGTTATTATACATCCCGATGGCCGCTGCGCCAATACCACCTTTAAAGCCTTACCATCTTTAGTGATCGACACTTTTCATAGTAGATCTTTCCAGGGAACCGTGCAGGGATTTGGTGGCCTTTTTGAAGCTGGAATTAGTACCGGGTTAGCATATGGCTCTGGCGGACTCCTAACAACAATGGGATTGGGCATCATGGCTCATGGTCTTGATCAATCTTTCGCGGGAATTAGTACGGCATTTGGTTATGAAGAAAAGACATTTCTTTTGGTTTTTTACCTTGATGTTTTTTGGGCTAGTGATTGGGGACGGTTCCTGCATATCTGTATAACTTTAAAAGTTACGCAGATATGCAGGAACCGTCCCCAATCATATATTATGACAGCATTAATAACATAACAGTTGTATTAAATGATCAAAAAACTGTGATTACGTCTTTTTCTGGACGTGGAGGGTTTTAGCTAAATGAAAGATTTTGATGTTCGTCAATTAAATATTATGATCGATATGATTAATGATTATAGATCAGATGTGATTGAATTGTCTGATTTAATTTATAATTTAGAAGCGATTTTAAATTGTTTAGAAGATAGAAATTTGGAATGGGAAAATCAATTTCGAAGATATTGGGCAAATTTAGAAATCGTTTACGCAGTATCGCTTACAAATGAACAATCACAGTTTGACTCAGGTGATATAGCTTTAATAAGAGAATCATTAGAAAAGTTAACAACAATAATTAAACAGCGATTAAATATTAACTAACATGATTGGGGAGGTCCACCAGGCACCTCTTTAATCAATCCATACAAATGAAATACAAGGAGTATATATGAAATTTAAACCAATGAATATTCCAGCTGCAGGCACATGGGCAAGAGATGGTGAATTAATATCTATATCTAATTATAATGGATTAACTATAGCATATCACAATGATGAAAATGATTCTTACTGGAGTATACAGTGCGAAGTTATTTTAGGATATAAAGTGATCAGTTACGATTTTTCAAGGGTTGGATACTTAGAAAATTTACCAACAGAGGGAACTTTTTTTGAAATAATAGATTCTCCGTGGATAAAAGAATTCGAGCCATATAAACTTGAATTCTTAGATAAATGTAAACATTATATTTTTCGATTCTATGATCATACAATTGAAGTAATCGCTCAAATTTTTACTTTTGAACAATTAAAGGAAAAGCCAACATTTAGTATTGATCTGAAAATATTATGATTAGGGACGGTTCCTGCATATCTGCATAACTTTAAAAGTTATGCAGATATGCAGGAACCGTCCCTAATCATTTGTACGCCAATGGCGACCCAATCAACTTTAATGATCCCGATGGCCGCTGCGCCAGTGCTGTTTTTAAAGCATCCGGCCCCACTATTTTTGGTACGATGCAAGCTTATGGTGGATATGCAGCAGCTGGTAGTGCGGCGGCGCTTGCAGCAGTAAGTACGGGGGTGTTGGTTCCGGCTGCTGCAATTGGCGGTGTTGTACTTGGTATGGATCAATGCGTAGCAGGTATTCGCACTGTTTGGTCTGGTAATTATATTGATTCAGGTTTTTCCCAAATTCTACAATCAACTGGAATGTCCTCTGTATATGCAAATTGGACTGATAGTGCCGTTAGCATGGTCTGTTCAATGGGGACTACTGCGCTCAAACATGTAGGTAAAGAAGTTGTTACGCAAGCTAGTCGACCAGCTACTAGTTCTGTTAGTGCCCTGTTGCTTAAAAATAAGCTAATAGCAGAAAAAATATCTGGTGGACACTCATATGCAAAACATGTAATCTTACAGAAAGAGTTTCCAGGGTTCTCTCGACGTCAATTTGAATCTCATATTAGGAATATATTAAACAATCCTTCAGAGATGAAAAATTTAAGCAAAGGCCGTACTGGTTATTGGGATGAAATTAGCGAGACTGTAATCGTTCGAAATCCATTTGCAAAGGATGGGGGAACAGCATTTCGTCCAACAACTAAAAAAGAATTTTATGATGGTTCATTAAAATAAATATGAAAAATAATAATTATAAAATTAATCTTGTGAATGATCGTCCTATAATTGACATTTTAAGTAACGTTTGTTGGCAGTTAAGAGTTAACAACTTTGAAAATAAAATTGGTAAAAAAAAGGAAACTGTCGAAATACTATTAAGACGATTAATAAAAGAAGAACAGTCGGATGTAATTGAAACGTATCTTGATCGCGCTGAGGTTGAAATTATTAGAAGAGCTTTTATAGTGGTAAAAGAAGAAATTGAGGAATGGGAATTCCAAACACTATTCGGTGTTTTCTTAAATGAGGTAGAGGAGATGCCTATTTTAAAAAACCCAATCGATTAGGGCCTTGTTGCATAATAGGCCTCAGAGACATCTAAATTTGATTTAACCAAGTATTATCTTCGTCTAATTCTTCTAAGCGGCACTTAGAATCCATTTCCTGTTTTGAACTAGATGGAGGAACGGCTTTCAGACCTACAATGATTGGGGACGGTTCCTGCATATCTGCATAACTTTAAAAGTTATGCAGATATGCAGGAACCGTCCCTAATCAATGGCAAATCACCACTCAACAACTCTATCTCGATATGGCCAACGCTTGGTACCCAAAATAGAGGTAAGAGTCAGACCGGACCCTTTCCTTCTCTTCTGCCTACTTGTCTACTTGTATAGATGTCTACTTGACTAAAAATCACCAATTCGTCTATACTGAGATTGTGCCCAACCAAGGAGGAGTTATGGGAGCTCAGTCTCACGCTCATAGGATAAAAGTAAGTATCGACGTTTCCGAAGAGGAAAGAATTTACATTAAAATGATAGCAGCCAAGAAAAAAATGACTATCAGCGAGTTTATTATGTCTTTTGTAAGACCTAATATTCCTCATTCTGAACCTAATGCAGAAACAAAAAGAGCAATGAAAGACATCGAAGAAAATAAGAATCTTACTCGTTATAAAAACGTTGATGATTTTTGGGCTGATATGGGACTAGATCCAAATGCTTGAAGTCGTACCGACTAGATCTTTTAAAAGAGATTTAAAAAAGTACCAGCATAAAAAAGATATGGTTAAAGAGCTATATGACGTTATCTCAATTTTATCTAAAAAAGAACCTTTAGATCCAAAAAAGAAAGATCATAATTTGGTCGGCAATTATATTAATTATAGGGAATGCCACGTTAAAAATGATGTTCTTTTAATCTATCAAGTCGATCAAGAAACTCAAACCCTTTACTTGGCTAGGTTTGGATCGCACTCTGAGCTTTTTTAATCCCAGTCTCCCGAATAACGATAGGCAAATGATCGTCGTTATTTGGTTAACTTGTGACAAATTCATGTCGCAACTTATGACAAACTTGTGACACAGCTTGTGACAAAATAATAATAGATAGCTAAAAAGTGATCGAGAGAATGAATTCCTGCCAACGAAGCACTTGCCCACCCTTTGTCAATTGCTCTCTTAAAAGCTCATAAGGCACTTCCTGCAAGGCAACATCTGCATCAATAGCAAGACTTGCAGCAGTGGCGGCAGACTGTCCAATCATTTAACGCTTATAATCGCTTGATATTATTTTTCTTTTTGGGTATTTTTGAGTATAAATGTGGGTATAACCTTTAAAAATACGGGTATTTACGGGTACTTTTATGGATATCATTGAATCTAACACACTAATAGTCAATCTAGAAATGTTAAATCTCATCGCCGAAATCAATGAATTTATCAGTTATCCTTTTAGACTACCAACGAAGCACTTGTCCATCCTTTATCAACTGCTCTCTTAAAAGTTCATAAGGCACTTCTTGCAAAGCAACACCTGCATCAATAGCAAGGCTTGCAGCAGTGGCAGCAGACTGCCCGAGAATCATAAAGGTGGGTTCCATACGTACGGCTCCATAAGCAATATGTGAAGCCGAAAGACAAACAGGAACTACCAAATTTTGACATTCTTCCTCTATGGGAATAATTGCTCTGTAGCTAATCGAATTTGGTTGTGGAACATTTTTGTAAACGCCCCCTTCTGTTGTCAAACCACCACAAGAACTCACCACATACTTGACAGCGTGAGAGTCCATGTCATAGGAAAAAAGGCCGATGCTATCTTCGATAACCTCCCTGCCTAAGATCGTATTTTCATTGATGACGAAAGAGGAAACCATACGTCTTGCTTCACGGACATAAATTTCGTAAGGCCAATGATTATTCTCTTGAAATTCATCTTTTGAAAGTCCCCACTGGGAATAATAGGCTTTTACTTTTGCTGTGACTCGACTGTGGTTTTGTAGTGTCCACAGTAGTCCGCGCTGCCACCGCTCATGCTCCCCACTTATTTTTTGGCGAGTTGCATAATCAGCTTCAGGATAACACCAACTCATTCCTATGTAATCTGTTGAAATCGATCCATTATTGTTTGCATCGACTTTTTGATTTGGCAAAGGGGACATTTTAATATATTTCGTCACGGAATAGCTCGCTTTCAGAGCTCTGAAAAGGATTTCATATTGCAATTCATCGTAGTGATCGGGCTTCTCTATTACTACTTTATTTTCAGGAACTTGGGTTAAACATATTCGAAAATTATAACTTTGAATTTGATCACTTTTCTCACCAACAATTTCATTTGTAATCGGATAAACACGGGGAAGTAGGCCACTAGTGGAATCACCTTCAATAATATAAGGATCTATATGGGCTGCTATTCTTTTCTTTATAGGGTAAGGAGCAATGCCGTTAAGCGTTTCGTTATAACAACTGTTTGCTTCGCGACCTATAATATAGCTAACTTTTGCAGCAGCCATTAAGTCCCCTTCATAGGTTGCATCGATGAACATTTTTCCAACAAATATCTGACCCGATTCCATCGTAATCTGCAAAATACGTGGACCGATTTTTAAAACTCCAGTTTCGCGGTTCAATCTCTCCCCTCGAATAATGGAAACATTTTCTTTAGCAATCATTTCCTCAAATATTTTTTCAGCTACATGGGGCTCAAGCACCCACATTAGATGGTCTTCCGGATTGTATTGAACCATTTGGCCTTTAAATTGTAGAGGAACTCCCCATTGCCATGCAGAAGTATCTTGATAGTAATAGTTCCAAAGATTGTTGAAATACTGTCTTGTCAATCCTCCTATCGCCTTTGGGTATTTTGTATCTACTGCCCCTAATCCATTACTTGTCATTCCCCCAAGATGTCCGGAAGGTGCGATTAGTGCAACTGATTTGCCCATTATCGATCCTTGTATTGCGGCTATAACACCTGCTGATGAACCTCCATAGATGACAATATCGTAGGATTCTTTGGATATATCCTCCCCATGTAGTTGAGAAATGGAGCTGGTCAGACAAAAACATATAAATATGATTGAAAACAATTTCATTGGCTTTGCCCTTCTTGTTCTGCTCATCCCACACATCAAGCCCGAAGAGGTTGTGAGAAATAGGTATTTAATTTGGAGTGCGGTGACTTGTCACCGCTTTGTCTAGCTCGACTTGTCGAGCGTATTAGCGACCCCACACATGCCTAACTATGGGTTGCTCATTCTTCCTAATCAATATCTTACCAGATTAAGGCATGTTTTTGATTGCTTATACGCTCGACAAGTCGAGCTAGACAAAGCGGTGACAAGTCACCGCACTCCAAATTCGATTGAATATTAGAGTCTTATGTTATCTTGAGACCTATTGGTGTTCCCAAACCACACTAAAATTCTTTCCGCCATTACTCAAAGTAGTTGGTACTGCCTTAATCGTTAAATTTGGAGTGACCATTATTAAGGGATCATATTGCCACTTACTATTGTTGATCCCTCCCGAGACTCCATTGATTGTTGCCATGCAATTTGACAAGGTCGCGACACCAAAATCAGATAAAGGAAGAACCCCACTATAAGAGCTCGGAGCTTCTACAATCCATTCTGCAGACGTTCTTTGAGCTACAGAACTTCTTGTGTAAGAAGTGGGAACGACAAAATAGACACCGTGAGTATAATTAATAATGGTTAAAGTGAAAACATTATTTCCACTATACAATACCTGAGCAGAGATAAGGTCATTCACATTGACTGGAAAGCCAACAATTTCATAACCCCCTGCTGGGTACATCTCAAACCATGCATAATTTTGCTGCCCATGAGACGTCCAATCATGTTCAGTTCCAATCTGCTCCACAGTACTATCTGAATACCCATCTATCCCCACCCAAACTGAAGAATACGTTGTAGTACTACCTGCAGACTTGACAACCCTTGGAACAATCCAACTTCCTGAAACATTTGTAACAGAACCTTTTGTCGGATGTGTAAGGTTTGTTAATGCTGCATACCCACTCCAGTTAGTACTCAGACCTTCAAAAACAGGAATATGGGGATTCGTTCCATGTTCACGAGCACCTATATGGTGGTGTTTATGGCTATCACTTAAAGGTCTTAGCTCACACTCAATTTGTACTGCATCTGCAGGGATCTCTAAAGCATGAAGCGATATAACACCAAAAACTGCCAACAAATACACAAATAAACAGATAAAACGCTTTTTCATAAAATATTCCTTTCTTTTAATTTTCAAAATCCAAGGTCCTTGTTTGCAACCAGAACTCGTTTAAAATAATTCTTATGACACAAAACCTATTATCCGAGTACCTTTTTTTATTTGTTGGATTGAATGACTTGTGGTACCATCCGATACCATGGACCAGATACACCCCCTTCCTTTTAAAGTACTAAATAGAGATCAATTCATCCATCGAAATGCCTTACTTGAGGCGTCCGCTGGAACAGGCAAGACTTTTGCTATTGAGAATATTGTTGTACGGCTGCTCATTGAAAAAACACTTAATCAAGATCCTATTCCTATTGAAAAAATTTTGGTAGTCACTTTCACACGCGCTGCCACTCGAGATCTAAAAGCACGCATTAGAAGCAATATTGAGAAAACAATCAATTACCTCAAAGATTTTTTAAATAACGGAGTCATCGCGACTCAAGCTCCCGATTATTTATTAGCTCTTATAGAAGAAGGAAATAAAAGGGTGACAGAATCCCTTAGACTACTCGAAAGAGCCCTTATTTCCTACGATCGCGCTCAAATCTTTACCATCCATGGATTCTGCTGGAGAATGCTTCAAGATTTTGCTCTTGAAGGACGAGTGAGCATTGCCTCTTCTTCTCAAGAAGACGATCCCCTTGTTACAACAAAATTGCTACAGGTGATCCGCGATTTTCTACGTACCGAACTAAGACCTGAATTATACAGTCAAGAACAGCTCAAAATCTTGCTCAAACGCACTCATCGGGATATTGATAAACTTGAACAACAGCTTCTTTATGAAATCAATAGAGGCGTTGATATAGAACCTTCCCCTTCATTTAGTGAGCTATTTGAAAAATTCTGTAATGTTATGCAGGCTTTCAAACAACCACGGACTGAAGTCCGTGCCACAGATGGGACAAAGAGTGAAGTCCATGCTACAAACTTCACCTCTCAGAAAATCATTGAAGATTTCATCGCTCAAGCCCCCTCTTACAATAAGTTGTGCAATAGAAATAAAGAGTTTTTACCCGATGTCATGGAAAAAATTGAGTATTTTGCTTCTTTATTCGAGCTAGAAACTTATTCTGAAAAACAATTCGATGTTCTCATCAGAGATGGCATCTATATCTTGGAAGCATTAGATGTGAGCCGACTCTCCAAAAAGGGTCACACAACCTCACCTCCTAAGCTTCATTATCCACAATTATTGGAAACTCTCCGACTCCACCTTCTGCCGATTATTTCCCAAGCCCGCCATTCCCCATTGTTGTTTGCTCGCCTGACAAGAGATTGTAAGAAATTCCTGAATCGTTACAAACAAGAAGAAGAGCTGTTCAGCCACACCGACCTCCTTTCACAAATGCAAAAAGCCATCCAATACTCTTCCTTTACATTGAGAGTGCAGCAATCCTTTCAAGCTGTGATCATCGACGAATTTCAAGATACCGATCCGATACAATGGGACATTTTTAACACCCTCTTCTTACACCCAAATACGCTGGAAAATTGGGATGGTTTCCTCTATCTTGTTGGAGATCCCAAACAATCGATCTATGCCTTTAGGCAAGCCGATATCTACACTTACCTCTCAGCCGCAAAACAAATAGGCAACTCAAACATCTCAACCCTCGATGCAAATTTCCGATCCCACCCATTGCTGATTCAAGGACTGAATCGCCTTTTTTCTGCTACTGATAACCTCTTCCCTCTACCGAAAACACAGCAATCGCTTCCATTTCGACAGGTGCAAGCAGGAAAGCAAATGGAGCAGCTAATCAGAAATGAGACCCCCTGCATCATGTTCTGGATCGCAAAGGAAAATGATGAAGGTAGCAAACCTCGAACCTCCACTCTAAAAAATTATGAAGAGAACTACTTCTTTCCTGCCATCATCAACGAACTCCAACAGCTTAAAAGTGATCATCATATCCAATATTCTCAAAGTGCCATTCTCGTAGCCGATAGGTATCAAGCGGCTCGACTCTCCACCATTCTTAAGCAGCATCATATTCCCGTTAGGAGCCAAAAGGGCATTGATTTAGCCAAAACCCCAGCTCTCGAAACAATGAAGACTATTTTCGATGGAATCCTTCACTATCGAGATAATAGCGCTTTACGTCTTGCATTGACGAGTCGACTCATCAATTATTCTCATGAAGAACTACTTGCCCTTGATCAAGACTCAGTCCTCTTTTCAAAATGCGTCTCCACCTGCTCGAAACTAAATCAGATACTTCATCACCAAGGGGTTGGGAAATTTTTTGAACACCTTCTACAGAGCTCCTGGCACTTTGACCATCGAGACATCCTTCAAACCATTCTAGAATCAGAAGATGGATACGAGTTTTATTGTGCTTGGCAAGATCTCTCAGATGTCCTCATCGGCGCACAAGCATCCCAATTCCTCTCACCAGAGGGACTTCTTAATTTCCTTAATGAATTTGATACCTTTTCTCGCAACGATGATGAACGCACCAAAGCCTACATAGATCAGGATGAAGATGGGGTTACCCTACTCACCACGCATGTGAGTAAAGGATTAGAATTTGATATCGTCTTTACTCTTGGATTAATCAATCAACCCAAGCAAACAACCGACAAACTTATCTTGATCCAACAGGGCTCTCAACAGTTTCTCGGTGCCGTAAACGATCATCAAGATCCTAATTATCAAGATTTTTGTGAAGAAATGGATGCAGAAAAAATGCGACAGCTTTATGTCGCTTTTACACGCGCTAAACATCGATTATATATCCCGGTTATCATTCACGGTATGCCCACAAATATCCAACCAGGAAATGCCTCTCCAATCGAATTGTTTCTAGCTCGACTTAACCAACATCCCACCAACTACCCAGAATGGTACAATCGCCTTAACAACCAAGATGGCGCAGCTTTAACCCAATTTATTAACTTAAATCAAGAAACAATTGCTCAAACATTCTTAAATAAAAACAGCATGAATAGGCATATCGTTTCTAACCACCATTCTTATTTCCTTACACCCCCTCCCAAAGTCACTATTCCTACACCCTCCCTCTCCATTCACTCATTTTCTTCTATTGCATCTTCCAAACAAACTGAACAAGTTAAAAAAGAACTTATTATGCCTCATGCATTTAATAATGAGATAAAAACAGTCCACACATTGCCTGCCGGAGCCGATACGGGAACTCTCCTACACAAAATCCTCGAAACGATCCCATTCCATCTAGCCAAAGAAATCAATCAGGCAGAGTCCCTTATTCCTTGGATCCATCCTCTCGTTCAGGAAACCCCTTTTGCTCCGTGGGAATCAGTACTTGCGCAAATCGTCCTACAAACCCTACAAGCCCCTCTTCCTGCTCCTGCACCGTTCTCTCTTTCCGACCTCAATCCAAAAAAAATCTTCAGGGAAACAGAATTTCTCTATTCCTCCCAAAATGGATTTCTTAAAGGTGTCATCGATATCTTCTTTGAACACAACGGTCTCTATTACCTAATCGATTGGAAAAGCAACTGGCTAGGCCCTTCCTCAGCCGATTATCACCAAAATGCTCTGCAAGAAGCGATGCATTCAAATCAATATCTTCTACAAACTCAAATCTACCTCGAAGGATTAGAACGCTACCTGAAACTTTTTGACTCTCGTCCCTTTAACGAATTGTTTGGGGGATGCTTCTACCTATTTCTCCGCGGCATCAGCCCCCACACCGGCATCTGGTCGCACACAGTTTGTGGCACAAACTTTAGAGGTGATTTATAAAGGATTTATTGCACCAAACCACGGACTAAAGTCCGTGCCACAGATATACCCAAAACGTCCAAATTGTGGCACGGACTTTAGTCCGTGGTTTAGCCTAGAGCATGCTCATAATCACTTAAAACAGAATCATCTTCCTTTGGGAGAAAATGAACGATAAAAGAAAAAAGAGTTGCGCAAAAACAAGAAATCGCGCAACAATAAGACATGGGATTGCGCGAAAACAATGATTTGCGCAACATTTATTCAAAATTTCGCACAAAGTTAGGAATTGCGCAACTTCAGTATGATTACTTAGGGCAAAAAAATGTCTAATAAATTTAAAAAAGAGATTGAAAACCTGACGGAAATTGTCAAACTTCATCCCGATGGCATTTCCATCGAGGAACTGCTGCAATCGCTGAATAATGTCGTACCTAGGAGAACATTACAATATAGGTTATCCATTATTGTCAAATCGGGTATTTTGAGAATTGAAGGTGCCGGTAGAAATAGCAAATATTACTTCAACCAAGTTGTAGAAAATAAACACAGATTAGAACGAGCTAAAGAAGAAGAAACAACGTTTACGGTCCCTCTTTCGGTTGAAGGAGAGGAGGTCCGCAAACGGATATCAGTTCCAATTCAGCTACGCCAACATGTAAGCTATCGAAGAGAATTCTTGGAATCGTACGAACCAAATAAAACATTCTACTTATCTCAATCAATTATTGAAAAATTATTTAAATTAGGATCAGGTGCAGAGAAGGGACGCCCTGCCGGAACTTATGCGAGAAAGATCTATCAGCGACTTTTGATTGATTTATCCTGGAATTCCAGCCGTTTAGAAGGAAACACCTATTCCTTACTTGAAACAGAGAGGTTGCTTGCAACCGGGGAAGAGGCACCTGGAAAAAATCGAATGGATACTCAAATGATTTTGAATCATAAAGCGGCGATTGAATTTATTGTAGATATGGCCGAAGAGGTTGATATTAACCGCTATACGATTTTAAATATTCACGGACTTCTTTCGCACGATTTACTGATGGATTCAAAAGCATGTGGGAGATTGCGAACGACACCGGTTAAAATTGGGAAATCTGTGTATCATCCTGTTGAGGTACCGCAATTGGTTGAGGAATATTTTCAACTAATCATTCAAAAATCTACTGCCATCAAAAATCCCTTTGAGCAGTCGTTTTTTCTGATGGTGCATCTGCCTTATTTACAGCCGTTTTTGGACGTTAATAAAAGAGTTGCTCGTTTGGCCGGTAATATACCCTTTATTCGAGAAAATTTGAGCCCTCTTTCATTCGTTGATGTTCCCGAGTCTGATTACATACAAGGCTTACTTGCAATCTATGAATTAAACCGCATCGAATTTTTTCGAGACGTTTTTGTTTGGGCCTATGAACGCTCAGCTTCCCTTTATTTGGCGACTCTTGAATCCATAGGACAACCCGATCCATTTCGAGTCCGTTATCGTGATTTCATTCGGCAAGCAGTTTATACAGTTGTTCAAAATAAAATGGATAAGTTAAAAAGTGCCCAATTCATTTCAAAATTTGCCTATGACAATGTTTCCGCTGAAGATCGAAATCGTTTCATCGAAATTGCTGAAATTGAGGTAAGCAGTCTTCATGAGGGAAATTTTGCTCGATTTAAAATACGACCCTCAGATTTTTTTGAATGGCAGAGTTCTTGGAAATAGAATTTTAAATCAAAACAAAATGGAGCACATGTGGAAACTACCAAAGACTGTTCAACTCCATATATAGGCAAAGATTTTGTTGCTAATACGCTCGACAAGTCGAGCTAGACAAAGCGGTGACAAGTCACCGCACTCCAAATTGGTCCGATCCCAATTAGAAATTCCCTTAGACTTGTTCAGTTTTACCTAAAGCATGCTCATAATCACTTAAAACAGAATCAGCTTCCTTTGGGAGAAAATGAACAGAAATGGTCTTAAGTGTCGTATCGGGATGACGTGTAACAAAATCGTAGATCGCTCTTATTGAACCTGTAGCAGCTTTATCTTTTGGATAGCCAAAAATACCTGTACTAATCGACGGAAACGCAATGCTTTTTTTCTGCTGTAAATGCGCCAAAACTAGACTGTTATAATAGCATGAATAAAGTTGATTAACGCTTTTGTCAGAATCACTTTCTTGAGGACCAGCAACGACGATGACATTCTGAATATTATGTGCTTTTAATAAATCCCCGCTAGTAATGATGACCGCGGCTCCTTCAGTATACTTAGACTCAAACCTTGTGGCCAACCGTGCATGGGCCTCCTTATAAGATTTTCCCCCATTTTTATGAATTAAACCATCAATGCCACCACCACCGCCTAAATGTGTATTAGCAGCATTGACGACCACTTCGGCTCCGCTATCAAAGATATCTTGTTTTCGAATTGAAACATTAAACGAAGGAAATTGGTTTAAAGAAACTGTAAGTATTCCATCTTTCCTAGCTACTGTTGCATCTTTTATTAACTCTACACTCGCTTCACTCTTAAGAGGTGAGTAGGGTAGAGTGTTATCCACATATCTCATGTATTCAATCGCATGCCCTTTCGTACACATATCAGATACCCAATCATTAATTTTATCCTGATCATGAACAACTTCAGTATAAAATTTCTTAACTTGATCATACAATTCGGTCTCTTCAAAAAGAGATAGCGAATCGGCCATCTTGCCAAGACGCACCCTATACCCCTTCCATTCTTGAAGCTCTTTTGGTGACTTGACTTTTGCTCCTTTATCCGCATCCACATCCCATCCCCATGACTTCAGAACCAGCTTAACACCCTCACGGTAGTCTTTCATAAATTCAGCATCATTTTTCAATTTCTCAATTTCACGCTGATTAAGTTGATATTTAGTCCCATGGCTCGCACTAGTTTTATCAATAGGAAACATCCACCAATCATAATGGGAATATTTATGATCGAACATCCCCCATTGATCCTCATTAGCCCATTCTCTAAAATCCAATAAATATGTCTGGTGCTGCTCCTTTAAATTTCCTATCTTAACCAACGATAATTGTTCTTCTCGTGTCAAAACAGGTAGAGGATCGGCTTGACTTGGCTCAAGTGAGGTATCGGAGTCTTCTGTTCCTATTGTTTTTTTTGTCTCTACCCCTCGAATAGAAGAAGGGCTATCTTTCTTCAGACAAGCAAGTTGCTCTGGTTTTCCAAAGATTTTCCTCGTTTTGATCGCCAGTAAGATCTTTTCATTTAATTGTCCGAGACATTTATTAAATCCTTGGTTGTCAGCGCTTTTGTATTCCCGTAGAATATTTGATGCATCGTCTTTATTCAAAAACCTAGAGATGTTAGCAAGACTTGCTGGACCGAAACCAAAAAATTTTTGAATCGTTTCCCATACTGTGATTGCACTTGCATCTCGAGCTTCCAATCGCTTGAAACCATCCATCCCTTTCTGAATGTAAAGTCTTTGTGTTGGGTATTTTGCATAATTTTTCAATGCCTGTATTGAATCTGATTCCCACCGTTGAAGCCCCATTATTTTCCTCTCAAAATCAATAATTTATTTAAAAACACATATTAATTGTAATTATAGCAGAGATTCTTTATTAATTTCTATGTCCATTTGTGTTATCCATGGCTATTCGTCAATAGCCGTATGTCCATTGTCCATTTTGGAAATTTTGTTCTCAGCAAAGAGAAATCGTGCTATATTAACCAATATGAACCCAAATCCTATCATTGAAATTCAAGCTGTTTCTAAGCGCTACGCGCAAGCAAAAGAAAATGTCCATGCTCTACAAGAGATCTCACTGACCATTGATAAAGGAGATACCTTCGGTATTATTGGACTCAGCGGTGCTGGTAAATCAACATTGATACGCTGCCTCGCCACTCTCGCCACCCCCTCATCGGGGAAAATCCTTTTCCATGGTAATAGTATTGCCGATATGGACAAAATAGCTCTACGCGCCTATCGCAGAAATATTGGAATGATTTTTCAACACTTCAATCTACTTAGTTCTAGGACTGTCGCTGGTAATATCGCCTACCCATTGGAAATTGCAAATGTTCCTAAAGAAAAACAAGATAGACGAGTTGATGAACTGCTGGGGTTAGTCGGACTCAAAGAAAAAAAAGATGCCTACCCTTCCCAACTCAGTGGAGGGGAAAAGCAACGCGTGGGGATTGCACGTGCACTTGCCACCCACCCCGAAGTGTTGCTATGCGATGAAGCGACATCAGCACTCGATCCGCGAACAACCAGAGAAATTCTTAGCCTACTTAGAAACATTAATAAAAACCTCAATGTCACGATCGTCCTCATTACTCATGAAATGGATGTGATCAAACAAATCTGCAATAAAGTCGCCGTCATCGAAGAAGGGAAAATTGTTGAAGAGGGGTCTGTATTCAATGTCTTTGCAGATCCCCAACAACCGACAACCAAACAATTTTTACTCAATGCCTCGCACGAAATCCCCCCTGAATTCATAAAAGACGTCTCTCCCAACCGAAAACTTTTAAGATTAAGATTTAAAGGGAAAGTGGCAGGTGACCCCATTATTTCCGAAATCGTCAGAAAATTTAATGTAGATGCAAATATTTTACTGGGATGGATCGATCGGTTACAAACACAAACAATCGGAACACTCATTATTGAGCTCATTGGTCCGGCTGAAGGCATTAAAAATGCTCTACTCTATCTCACAGAAAAAACAGTGCATTATGAGGTCATAGAAAATGAGCCCAGCTAACATCCAACTGGCCTACCAACTCCTTCCTCTCCAATTATGGAACACCATCTATATGGTCTTCGCATCAGCCTTTTTTGCCATCCTGATCGGACTCCCCATTGGCATTGTTTTAACCATCACCGACAAAGGCCACATCAAGGAAAATAAGATCATTTACAAAGTTTTGGAAACCATCGTCAATATTGGGCGTTCCTTCCCTTTCGCCATCCTTATGGTTGCGCTGATCCCTTTCACAAGGTGGCTGATCGGAACAAGCTTAGGAACCACCGCTTCGATTGTCCCTCTCACAATTGCAGCTGCTCCCTTCATTGCACGACTCATCGAATCAAGCCTCAAAGAAGTCGATAAACACATTCTTGAAGCCGTAATCGTAATGGGGTCAAGCACCTGGCAGATCATTACTAAAATATTACTTCCAGAGGCATTACCATCCATTATTTCAGCAATTACATTGACGGTGATTAATCTGATCGGGTACAGTGCGATGGCAGGATTAGTAGGAGGAGGAGGACTTGGCCAAGTAGCAATCCAATATGGCTACCACCGCTTTAACACCTTTATTATGATCATCACAGTCATCCTGCTCATCCTCCTCGTGCAAATTGTACAATGGCTGGGAGGTTACATTGTTAAATCAATCCTCAAGAAGCGTGGGAAAGCGATCCATGATTAAAAAAGCAATATTTGGACTCTGTTCTTTACTTCTACTTGCAACAACAGGCTGCTCATCAAAATCTAAAGACGAATTGAAAGTGGCTGCCTCATCTGTTCCCCATTCTCAAATATTGGAGTTCATTAAACCCGATCTCAAAGCTAAAGGTATCGATCTCGATATCATCGTCACCGATGATTATAACATGCCCAACCGTGCACTCACCGACCATGAAATAGATGCTAATTTTTTTCAACACACTCCCTTTCTAGACGAGCAAATCAATCAGTTTCATTATCCCATCGCAAGTCTAGCTCACATTGAAATCGAACCGATGGGAATCTATTCAAAAAAAATCGAGTCTCTATCAGAACTAAAAGAAAAATCTCTCATTGCAGTCCCTAACGACCCCACAAATGAAACAAGAGCCCTCCTATTGCTTCAAAAACAAGGACTCATCGAACTAGACGATCCAAACAATCTGCAAGCCACAATTCTCGATATCACCAAAAACCCCAAACACCTCAGATTCATTGAAGTGGATGCTGCCATGATTCCTCGCTCTCTCGAGGATGTCGATGCAGCTGTTATCAATACTAACTACGCGCTCCAAGCACAGCTGTCACCCACAAAAGATGCTTTAGTTCTCGAAGATAAAGACTCCCCCTATGCCAACATCTTGGTGATTCGATCCGGCGATGAACATCGTCCCGATATCGAGGCTCTTAAGGCTGCAATGACTTCAGAGAAAATGAGGAACTTTATCAAAGAAAAATACCAGGGAGCTGTTTTACCTGCTTTTTAACATAGGAGAATATTTTGGAAACATTTGCTATCGTTATTGCCATTATTATTGTCGTCATCATTCTTTGGCTCATCTCCCTTTATAATCGCCTTGTCACCCTACGCAACGCTGTCAAAAATGCCTGGAGTCAAATCGATGTTCAACTCCAACGTCGCAATGATCTTATTCCAAATCTACTAGAAACAGTAAAGGGCTATATGACCTACGAGAAATCAACTCTAGAAGCGGTCATCACAGCTCGTAATCAAGCAATGGCTGCTCGACAAGCGGTTGAAAAAAGTGGGGGACCTACAGGTGGATCAATCAAGCAACTCCTTGCAGCAGAAAGTACTTTACAAGGGACTTTAGGACATTTATTTGCTCTGTCAGAAAATTACCCTCAACTAAAAGCAAGTGAGCCGATGCAGCGTTTACAAGAAGAGTTAGGGTCAACTGAAAATAAAATTGCCTTTGCTAGACAAGCTTACAATGATCAAACCATGGTCTATAACACAGCTCAACAACAATTTCCAGCGGTGCTCATTGCAACCACACTCGGACATCACCCTTCAGATCTCTATGAAGTGGAGAGTCCGGAAGCAAGAAAAGCTGTTAAAGTAACCTTTTAGGTAGTGTTATGGTCATGAACTTTTGGGAAGCTCAAAGACGTGCACGTTCTCGTACACTTTGGTATGTCTTTGTGTTTATCCTACTCACCATCGGCGTCGCATGCCTAGCAGAATGGTCCATGCGCTTCTTTGCTCCAGAAAGCTACGACCCTCCCTTTCCTTTTATCGGACTCGGATTTTTAGCCATCACATTCACCGTAGCTATTTTCCAATACCTCACATTTAGTCTTCAAGGGGGTGCCTATGTTGCAGAGTCGATGGGAGGCATACAACTCACACCTCAGAATGCCAATTCAGCCAAAGAGCAACAACTTCTTAATATCGTAGAAGAAATCGCCCTGGCCTCCTCGATCCCCACACCACCCGTCTATTTGATACAAGCTCAAGAAATCAACGCATTTGCTGCAGGGCTCACCCCTGAGAATGCGGTCATTGCAGTGACAGAAGGAAGCGTCAACAACCTGACTCGCGATGAACTTCAAGGTGTGATCGCTCATGAATTTGGGCACATCTACAATGGAGATATGCTCATTGGAATGCGCATGGCAGCCATGGTCATGGGATTCTATTTCGTCCTTTATTTAGCCATGAATATCATGCGGTTTTCCTCGATACGAGGTCGGAGGAGTGACAACAAAGGGGGGAATCCTATTATGATCGCCGCTATCATCTTATGCGCAGCTGGTGCCCTCACATGGCTTGCTGGATCGATACTCAAATGCATGATTAATCGACAGAGGGAATACCTGGCTGATGCCTCTTCCGTGCAATTCACTCGTAATCCAAATGGCATTATTGGAGCTCTGCGCAAAATCGAAAATGAGCAAACCCACGATATGCCCAAAAAGGGAATTGCCTATTCACACCTCTATTTTGAGGATACCTCACTCGTCAATCAACTCTTTGCAACTCACCCACCCATCGCCAAAAGAATTGCGGCTCTCGAAGGCCAAAAGTGAGGATTGACAAAAGAAAATAACGGATACTATTATGACCTTTATTTTTTTGACACCACATGAAGTGATTCTTCAAGTTGCCACTCGTGCAAAAGAAAAACGGCTTGCTTTAAACCTCACACAGCAGTCCCTTTCCAATCGATCAGGCGTAAGCCTTGGGGTGCTAAAAAAATTTGAACGTACAGGGAAAGTTGCTTTTGCTTCGTTATTAAAAATTGCCTTTACTCTAGATTCTCTTGGCGAATTTGATGCTCTATTTCAAGCCAAACCCCCAGAATCCTACTCAACGCTAAATGCCCTTCTCAACCAGAAAACCCGAAAACGAGGAGGACAATAATGGCTACGACCCCAACCAATCTCATCCATGTAAAATACTGTGGTTTAGCTCATCCGGTTGATATGGGTCGATTGGCACTTGTTGATCGGAAATTTTATTTCGAATATACCCCAAACTTTCTTGAATCAGGACTCGAATTATCCCCTTTCAAACTTCCATTAAAACCTGGTGTCCTAACCTGAGAACGATCGAAAGCTTATCTATATATGGGATTGAAAAGTCTCTGGTAGTTTATACGCTCGACAAGTCGAGCTAAACAAAGCGGTGACAAGTCACCGCACTCCAAATTACCTCACTATTTTTCACATCTGTAAAAACATACTCTCTAAAAATTTATATTGAATCAATTTGAATTGAATTGTAGACTCTATTTTTCGTTAGAAATTGTCCTAAAATCCTTTTTCAATTGCTTTTGAAACCGAAGAAAAATCAATAAGAATGAGTGTATTAGAATGAAAATATTAGGATTTTTTTTAACATTTTTTATCCTAAATTTCCATTGTCATGCCCAAGAGAATACACTACAAGGCTTGCCAATCTATTATTGGCAGCAATCCAAATTTGTCAATTTTGGCGATTATCTTGCATTAAAAATCGTTGAGAGGATTGTTGGGGGGGAAGTCACTGTCTGTAAAAACCCCCATAAGCCTCCGAAGAAAATTTTATCGATTGGTTCTGTACTGATTTTCGCTAATACCGATGATGTGATTTGGGGAACAGGCATGAATGGTAAACGAATGGATCTAAAGGATTATAAATTTACAAATTTGGATATTCGATCTGTAAGGGGTCCTTTAACCCGAGATTTTATCATCGATAACTTTGGGATCAATTGCCCAGAAGTGTATGGAGATCCTGCATTGCTGCTTCCCTATTTCTTTCCTGAATTCAAAAAAAGTGAAACCCCCACATACGACTACCTCATCATTCCCCATTATGCCGACGAATATTTATTTCCGAAATCAGAATATACAAATATTGTCTACCCCACAGACCCCTGGAGAACAGTCATACACAAAATATTGGATAGCAAATTCGTTATCTCAGGATCACTACATGGGATTGTAGTGGCAGAAGCCTATGGAATTCCCGCCCGTTACCTCCGTGTGAGCACACATGAACCCCTCTATAAATATCAAGATTATTATCAAGGAACCAATCGTCCTGATTTCCAATATGCCACATCAATAGAAGAAGCCCTGTTCATGGGGGGAGAACCTCCCTTCGAGTGCAATCTTAAAACACTCTACGAAAGTTTCCCTTTTGAATACTGGCCCGACTCTGATTACATCTACCCAGATTTTAGGAGACTTGAATGAAATTGCTCCTTCAAAACATGCTTTTTCTAGTGATATCCTTCATTTTTAATCTTACTCTCACTGCCGGAGAACCAACGCTGATTGATCTAGAATTCCTTCAACAAGACTTCGTCATTAAAACCGAGCAAATCAAAATCCCTGCCTATCCAGATGCATTTAATCCGTCGATCATTCGTTGGGAAGGAAAACTGCTTTTGAGTTTTCGAGCGCGCGATTCACTGACCCAATCCACAAATCCTGTATACCTGACATGGTTGGATGAGAATTTCAAACCTACTGGTAACATTTATCGACTCGAAATCCATAATGTGCCTCCAGTGGGATCTTTTATGCAGGATCCCCGCCTCATTATCATCGATAATCGATTACTTATGATTTACAGTAACACCTGGGATGAGGTCACACAGGAACTAAGGAGGGTTTTTGTTGCTGAAGTTCAATATGATGGAGATCGTTTTTATATTGAAAATTCTTTCCCTTTATTAAAATTTGATAGGGATCCTACCAATAAGCAAGAAAAGAATTGGGTGCCTTTTGAATATGATGGCAACTTACTTCTATCTTATAGTATAGTCCCTCATAAAGTATTCTTACCCTTACTCGAACAAAATGAATGCGCAACCATCGCCTATAGCGAAACAAATATTGATTGGAACTGGGGCGAACTAAGAGGAGGCACACCCGCCTTGATGGTAGATGGCGAATACCTCGCCTTTTTTCATTGCTCAAAATACATGAAAACGGTCCACTCGAAAGGAAAATCACTTCAACATTATTTTATGGGAGCCTATACATTTAAATCTAGCCCTCCATTCTCTGTCACAAAAATAAGCCCTGAAATTATTGTGGGGAAAAATTTCTATCATGGAAAACTCCATCAAACTTGGAAACCACTATTCGTTGTATTTCCAGGAGGTTTTATTTGTAATAAACAACACATATGGGTAGTATATGGCAGGCAAGATCATGAAATGTGGATCGTTAAAATCAATAAAGATGGACTCCTTAAAAGTCTTAAAACAGTAAAGGACTTTTCCTATAAGAATGCAACAAACTAGTAATTCATAATGATGAAATTGACCTTTGTTCTCTGTCTATTATTTAGTCTAACTTACGCCACCGATTATTCTCTCAATCCCGATTTAGAGGAATATACACATGGCTTTGTAATAGAAACCAAGCAAATTAATATTCCCAATCACCCCCATGCGTTTAATGCCTCTCTCATCCACTGGAAGGGAAAATTACTGATGGGATTTCGAGATGAAATTATTTCATCTCCATTATCTGTACATGAAAATTCTGGTTCGAGCAGCCATTTTTATTTGGTCTGGTTAGATGATCACTTCTGTCCGAATAGTCCCATACAAGAGATTATCATTGAATCACATTTTAACGACCAACCCTTCTATCCCATTCAAGATGCCCGATTAATCGCTGTAAATGATGATCTCTATCTGGTCTATAATGGGTATTTAAACCCGAGTACTTGGGTATCCAGAGTCTCTATCGCAAAACTGCACCACGACGGTACTTCCTTCCACGTAATCCATAATGAACAATTACATACTTTTGAAGGAGAAGCTGTTAGCCGACCAGAAAAAAACTGGGTACCCTTTGTATGTGAAGAGGAATTATATTTAGCTTATGAGCTTGCTCCTCATCGTATCCTTCAACCATTACTCAATGGAACAGGGATTGCTGAAACTATCGGAATCAGTTACCCCTCAATTGTATGGGAGTGGGGAGAATTAAGAGGGGGCACTCCTGCGCAAATAATTGATGACCAATTTTATCTCTCCTTTTTTCATTCCGCTAAATGGTGTTCATCAGCTCATTCAGATGGTCAAGATGCCCTGCATTATTACATAGGAGCCTATCTGTTTGAGCGACAATGGCCCTTCAAAATCAAAAAAATCAGTCCAGAACCGATAGTAGGAAGAAATTTTTATCACGGTAAATCTTATGAACCGTACTGGAAACCGATTGTAGCGGTATTTCCATGCGGGTTCATCATTGAAAACGACGTAATCTGGTTGACTTATGGAAGACAGGATCATGAAATCTGGATAGCTAAAATTGACAAGAAAACTTTGCTCGACAGCCTCATCCGCGTATCTAACAAGACTAACAAATAGGGACCCCAGGGACAATAGGGACATTTGGGGCCATCTTTCCCATTGATTCTATCGTCCTCTTCTAGTAGAATAAAGTCTATTTTCTAGAGATTTATTGTCCCTATTGTCCCTATTGTCCCTTTAGCTTTTACTTTCCGCAGCTTGTTCCCAGGCCTGCAGCGCGATTGCCAACTCGTTTTCAATTTGCTCTCTTTTGGCTAAAGTAGCTTCTTGCTCTGCTTTTGGTGTGGTTTGGAAATAATTTGGAGCTGACAAAACTGTGTTAATATTGCTTAGCTCCAATTCAATCGCATGGCATTTCTTTTCAGCTTGGGCAACTTTTTTTTCATTTTGCTCTTTTTGTTTGAGCAGTCTTCTTTGTTCTTCATGTGATTGTTTTGTCTCAATCACCTTAGGCGCTTCAACGGCTTTTGGACTACGCAATGACTTACGTGCATCTAAGATATCGAGTTTGCATTTTTCTGCGTATTCCGTATATGTACATTTGAAATCTTTAACTTCTTTAGGAGTGATTTCAATGACACGCGAAGCCAATTTTTCGACAAAATAGCGGTTATGGCTCACAAATAGGATAGTTCCTTTATAGGCGTCTAGCGCTTCCAACAGGATATCAATCGCTTCCATATCAAGGTGGTTTGTAGGCTCATCGAAAATCAAGATATTATGTTTAACAAGCATAATTTTTGCCAGAATAAGACGAGCTGTTTCTCCCCCACTCAATACTGAAACGGGTTTTAAAACATCGTCCCCCGAGAAAAGAGTCTTTCCCAACACACCTTGTAGTACTTCTCGAGTGGCTTTCGAATCGTACTGATTAAGCCAATCAAGCAAGTTGAACTTTCCTTTCACTTCACGAGCATGGTCTTGAGGAAAATAGGCATGATAAGCAGCAAAACCCCAAGTGAAAGTACCGGCACTAGGAGATTGATGGTCTGTCAAAATCTCCAGCAATGTCGATTTTCCAATTCCATTAGCCCCGACAAACGCTACTCTTTCTCCACGTTCAATCTCGAACGACACATTGTGTAAAACATGCTTAGGACCATAATGTTTGGCTAGTCCATCGACCTTCAAAACAACTGCACCTGATGGACGACATAAATCAAAATGGAATCTTGGATAACGGCGTGATGAAGGTCTAATTTGTTGCGAATCAATCTGATCTTGCAACTTTTCAGCTGCTTTCAAACGCGACTGCGCCTGTGTTGCCTTAGAGGCCTTTGCACGAAAACGTTCGACGAAGGCCATCATCTCGTCTTTTCTCTTTTCTTGTTTATCTAACATTGCTTCTTTGAGGATGAGAGATTCCGCTTTGGTGGCTTCAAAATCTTCATAATTGCCTTTATAAGTCGTGATGGTCCCGTAATCTACGTCGATGATATGAGTGCAGACTGCATTGAGAAAATGACGATCATGGGAGCTGAGTAGGAGTATCCCTGGAAACGAATTGAGATACTCTTCTAGCCACCGGATTGAGAATATATCAAGGTGGTTCGTCGGTTCATCGAGAAGCATGATATCAGGGGAACTAAAGAGCAGTTGTGCAAGCAATACACGTAGTTTGTAGCCCCCTGAAAGGGTGTTCATCTTATTCACATGGGTTGGTGATGCTAGACCTAAACCATCGAGAATTTGCGCGGCTTCACTCTCAGCCTCATATCCGTTCTCCTCTTCAATGATCTTTTCATATGCAGCGAGTTCATCACAGTGACTTTCTGAAAAATCTTCATTCTCTAATAGTTTATCCTTAGCTTGCATCGCTTGCCAAAGACGAGGTTTACCCATGATGACGACATCGCGAATTATACATTCATCATAGATAAAATGGTCTTGTTTAAGTGTGCCTAAAGAAGTTCGAGAGGCTGTCGCGACATCACCACTCTCAGGAACAACTTCCCCAGCAAGAATTTTGATCAATGTCGATTTCCCAGACCCATTGGGTCCAACTAAACCGTAGTGGTTTTTTGGTAAGAGTTGGAAGCTGGCATCCTTAAATAAGATTTTGCCACCAAACTGCATCGATAATTTATTTCCTGAAATCATAATTGACATTGCCTTTTTCTAAGATTCTCGATCAATAAGGGAGAATCTGTGTATATCTCTGAATCGATGCCAAGAGAACGAGCTGCATCTACATATTCTTTAATATCATCCGTATAAAAACACCGATCAGCCGAACATCCCGCATAGAAAAGAGCCGCCTCAAAGATCGCACGATCTGGTTTACGAGCCCCCACCTCATAAGAAAGAATATGGGTATCAAACAACTCTATAATCGAATGATGTTTCATTAAGAATTGATAGTGTGCCGGACAAGTATTCGAAAGGAGTATTAACGGGATATTCTGCTTTTTTAAAGAGTGAATGATCGGATGAATCGAAGTATTGTCGATAAATATATCTGAAATGGCCAAACAAAATTCCTCTTCAGAAAACGTAGCCTTTGATAGTGAGGTAAAATAAAGATAAAGTTCATGTGTGGTTAGAGCACCTAATTCATATTGAATCCCCAATTCAAGCAATTTCTCCCGCAAGAAAGAATCCTCGAGCTGAGTAAGAGAACAAGCCTGTTTGAACATTTTCTCATAACTAAAATAGGCCAATACATTGCCCATATCAAAAATCGCTGCCTGAATCACACCCTTCTCTCCATAACTAATTAAAAATCAGGTTCTCATCATAGCATGTTATTTGAATTAGAACAAGGAAACTCGGCTTCCACATAACCAGATTGTTCCTTTCGTTTCAATAGACAGTAAATAGATTTACCTTGTAAAATCAAGATTGGATCTCGAAAATACAAGGTGTTTATGTAATGATCGGATTAGACACAAATATCATCGTTCATTATTTAATTGGAGAGTTATTATGGCATTAGCACCCTATCTTTTGGCTGGAGCCGGAGTGTGCGTTACTGGACTTATCTCAGAATATTACCATGGCAAGAAACTAGAGAACGAAGCTACTCGAGTGATTAATGAAAATAAGCTATTAGTAAGTACGTCAGGTGACGTTCAACCCCGTGATCAAGTTCTAAAAATACTATTCGTAGAAGCTGTTTACGGCATTGTGCGCGATGGTCATTATGTAGTTCTTCCTGGAACCATCCTCATCAGGGGTTGTGCTTCGGTTGTAGAGGATCGAACTATCAATAAAGAGGTGATTGATCCTATTCTACGCTATGCAAAATGGACAATATTTACAAATCATTTCCGGCCATGCATAAAACCACTATTCGCAACTCGTTCATGGCCTTGGATGAAATCTGACTGCGCACCCTTGTTTACGGCCGCATCTAAGTGGCGAGAAGATGAAGCTCAAGAAATTGAAGGGAGAGATTTCGGACATGTAGATGAGCTAGCACCATTACCTCTTTTGAGTGCCGAAGATAATGCAAAAGTCATTTATTGGAAAGAAGTGGCCACTTTAGCGCATGAAATTGGAATGGGCATGAATAATTTGTTTATACAAGGTCCTGATTGTCTCAGTAACCGCATCAAAAGCAACGGAGGAATAGCCCTTACATTAGATCAAAATCCAAGTGGATACCATTGCGACATATTACCCCGTATTTTCGAAATTTATACCCCTCTGGGTACGATTTCGGGATATTCCAAATTTAAAGAGCGAGAAGATGAGTTTTGGAAGAAACACAAAACGGAAGTTCTCGATCGTTTTGTATCAAAACAATCATATAAAACTAATAAGACTATTTATCCTCACACAGAATCTATCATGAGAGACCGCCAAGGAAATAGCCTACCCCTTGCAGAACTGGATCTCACAGTCCCATCTCGCTATCCTTTTCCAAACCCTGCACATACACAGAGAATGAAAGCAGATAAACAAGAATGGAATCGATTACGCGCTCACATTTTCCGCAATCTTCGAAACTATGGTCACGAACATGTAGTTAGTGCTGCTGCTGTTCCTTGATATTCCCAACAACACGCCGACATTCTTATCCGGACCAGAAATTGAATTTGGAGTGCGGTGACTTGTCACCGCTTTGTCTAGCTCGACTTGTCGAGCGTATAAGCAATCCAACATATGCCCAATTGTAGGACTGCCCATTTTTTGCTGACTCGCACCCTTACCTGATTAAGGCACGTTTTAGGTTGCTTATACGCTCGACAAGTCGAGCTAGACAAAGCGGTGACAAGTCACCGCACTCCAAATTGCATTCTATCTAACAGGGCAGGCACCAGTTGCACAAGCCATGTCAAGACTATCTTCATCTCGCATTTCAATGCCAGAATAGTCGATCTCTTTTAGCTTAGCCACATAAGTGTCATAACATTCTTTTGTTGTCACTTCTTGTGGAAGGTAAGCATAGCCTAAGTCTTCCGCATTTTTCGTAGGATCATTTCGGAACAAGAATGAAACGCCCACATAAGTATCCCAATGCTTTAACAACCAATCGATGATGGCAGGTATTTCAGAAGGATCGTATGAAACGGTGTTTGATACGTTCTGTTCGCACCATGTCTCTTGCAATAGACGGTACCATTCAAGCTGATCCACAGCTAACTCTGAATTCACCTCTACCTCTTCTACCTTACCGTTTTTACGTGTCACAGTAGTGCGTGCAAAAGGAATGTTCTCATATTTAACTGGAAACTTGACTAAAACAGATTCTGGCTCAAACGGCTTCTCGATCACAACATAGCCAGCTGCACGGAATCGTGCTACTAGTGGATCATGCTTGGAATAAGTAATATTATTAAAAATATACTTCCCTAATGGCATGTGGATTCCTTCTGGCACTTCACCCCACTCTTCTGTTCCCATAATCTTACTCAAAGTACCACTTGGTTTGATACAAGTCACGTTCTTCGGCAATGGCGCATTCAACTCATTCGCCATGCTATAAGCTGCACTTACAGTGATGTTACGCATTCTCTTATAATCATACGCCGTCAGATCTGGTCTAGCTCTAATTCCTGTCAATCCAACTCCACAAAGGTGCAAGAATTGGTTATTGAGGTGCCATGCTTCTTGCAAAATCTCGTCGCGTAAATTCACCATGGTCTGACGGTAATTCATCCGACCTGCAATATACAGCGCACGCTCTAATCCGATCTTATCGCCTTTGAATGCTAAAACGTTTACTTCAGTAAGGTTACAGAAGCTCTTATTACCCAACAAGATCTCCACACAAGGATTGCATCCTTTAAACCATGGAGCTCGTCTCTCCGCTTCAGCTGCATTAATAAATCCTGGCTCAGAGCCCCCAGATTCGAGCATCATTTGGAAAATCTGTTCTAAATCCTGCTTACGCGGCTTAGTACGGAAAAGCAAACTGTTATTCGACTGCTGACGATGAGAATTTCCTTTCAACCACCATTCCTTTTTAGCCAACGCAAAATCTTCCCACTCAGGTTGTCCATATTCAAACAACGCAATCTGAGCCGAACGTCTACTCGAAAGAATCGTCCCTAAATAGTTAACAATATCCAGAATATCCATACGCGTTAACAACTGATCAGAACGGTCAGAAAGAATTTTAGCAATCGCTTTAAACGCTTTTGAAATTTGCTCATCTCCTGAAGAAATCCAACCATACCCCTTCAAACGGGTCCCTGCTGGACGAATCTCAGAGAAATCGAGAACGAGTGATCGAGCAGGAAACTTACCAGCAACCAGTTTACCAATCGCTTTTGCCCAAGCAATCGCAGAATCACCCACTTTTATCGTCCACACTTGTGTTTCAGGATTATATGTTTCCACGTTGTGTTGAACGCCACCTTTAGTAGTGCGATTGGAACGAATCACCTTAATTTCGGAAAGAGGACGTCTAAAACCATTTAACGTTCCCGTAATAGGTCTAAAACCAACACCACATCCTTGCAATAACAACCAAAGACAGTCGACCAGATCATAAACAGTTTCGACATGAGTGTAAGAGCAATTAAACATACTCGATTCGCGAGTACGACTGAGCTCAGTCCCCCCAAGCCATAATGTGCGACCTGCTACAGCAATATTACGATTATAAATGAGCAGCTGCATCTCTTCTAGTTCAGCTTCTTCTCGCTCATTGAGTGGACGTCCCAAAGCACGCTCCCATAACCAACGCTGATGTCCAGTCACGCGTTCAACAACTTGACTCCAGCTTTCTAACAATGAATCACCCTCTTGCACAGGTCGATGATAAGTCCTTAAGGCCGTGGCCATAGCTCTTGATGTTGGTCTGGTCATGATAATCCCCTCTCTTCCTCTTAATTTTCTATATATTTTGGTGTATTGTATCATAGCGAGTGATGACACTCAAGAAGTCTCTAGAAATCTTTAAATTTCAAAGACTTGATCATCCTAGAAACAGCAGTTGGAAACGATAAATTGACGCAATCTTTTGAGCCAGAATCACGTCTGATGAGGGGCGCCTTCACCACTCGGGAATGCCGCCCCTCATCAAACGTGATTCTAACTCAAAATCTTACATCACTTCATCATTTCGAACTGCCGTTTCTAGGATCATCATTCCTGCATGCCAATCATGTATGATTTGTCCCTTTGGTATCCTGTTTTATGCTTTAAAAGTCAATATGGAGCATAATTTTGAAAACCGATAAGCTCGCCTGGAACTGATTGGTATTCATTGAAGATGAGTAGGATAGGAAAAATAAAAAAAACTTAACCAACCTAACGAATTACGTTGATAATGAATGGGTTATGTTGCGGAAAAATTTTTGAGAAATCCAGCCAATTCTGGATCATTTCGATCAATTTTCTTATCTAAATCGAAATTAACCCTTTTATCTAATAAATTTTGGAATTTATTTTCGATATGTTCAAGATCAAGACGATGATAAAAATCAGCGCAGATAGATACTAGGACTTGAAAATCGTCTTCAGTTTGGAGCAAACTTCCAGCTTTTTTCACTAGCTGTTTGAATGTTTGTTCATCTCCGCTGCGCACAAAATAAGATAGTACCTCAAGGATAAACTCCAGGTCGTTCTCTTTTGCGATATCTTCAATTAACCCCTGAATAATATGATTAGCTTCTTCAGGTTCACTGAAAGCCAATACCCTCGCTCGCAACAACTCAAACCATTTTATGTGATGAACATAAGCTCCAAAACCCTCAATTAGATCAGAAGCATATGAAAGGTGATCATTGTCGATTTGTTCAGAAATATAATCTAGTAAAAAGCTCTCTAGATCATTAGCACAAGCCTCATTCATATATTCGAATGCTTCTAAAGGATCGGTCCCTTCATCGACATTTTCATCCAAAATAATCTGAAGGTTAGCCAATGCATCTTGGATTGCTTCTTCATTATGAATCTGGCCAGAATCATATAGGTAAATTTGATGGTCAATTTCATCACAAAAAATCGTCAGGCTTGGACGCTCAACAACCAATCGTCGCCATAGCTCAAAAATAAGGAGATAGATCTGATCGAGACTTTTTTCATCCATCTCAAAATCGGCAGTTAAAGATTCGGTCAGTTCTTCAGGACTATCCACCAAATCAGCAAAAGCACAAAAAGAGATTTTTTCAAGGTGCAAACCATGATTCATTAAGCGAAGAAAAAGTTCTTCAAGAGGAATTGAACGATAATCCTCTATTTGCCATGGTTCAACGGCAAGGGAAGAATTTAACATCCAATTTGCACGCAAAGAATTGTAAAGAGCTCGACGGTTAATTTCCATAAACATATATTAAATGGTTCTTCATTTAATTGTATACTCTATTTTTAGTAAAAAACAAATTTAAACAACGAACAAAGGCAATTCATCGCAAAGGCGCAAAGAAAAGGCAAAGATACGCAAAGAGCAAAAACAGGGAGCGGCATATCAATCGGTATGCAGTGGCACAGAATTAACAGGATAAGCAGGATCGGCTTCGCCGGCAGGATGAGCAGGATAAGGAGAGCCAAATCTCGGATGAATAGTTCAAACCCTACCTTTAGCTTGCTATTCTTATCCTGCTTATCATGCCGCTCCCTGTTTTTGCTCTTTGCGTACCTTTGCGTATCTTTGCTTTTTCTTTGCGATGAATTGCCTTCTAATGTATTTTGCCCTCTGAGCGCTGTTCTAATGATGGAAAAATATGCAAGGCCGCTTTAAACTTCTGGTAGCGCTCTTGGGCAACCTTTTGCCTCGGCGGCGAAGGATCCTTTACTGCCCGCAGCAACAAATTCTTCGGAGTATGTTCCATATCGATAAATTCAAGAACTTGCACATCATACCCCAGCACGGTCAGCAGCTCTGCTCGAGCAGCATCTGTAGCCAACGCAGCGAAACGCTCGCGCAAGATTCCATGCCGCAAAAGCGTTGCCATTGAATCATTTTGGATCTGTCCATAGAGCTCATGCTGACAGCAAGGGACACACAAAATCACCTCTGCTCCCCACTGCACAGCCTTTTCTAATGCTGCATCCGTTGCTGTGTCGCAAGCATGAAGAGAAATCACGAGATCGATCTTACCATCTGGTTGATGATGATTGATATCCCCCACTTCAAATTTCAAGGAGCTATATTCCAATTGATCTGCCAAACGTTGGCAGTCCTCAATCACCTCTTTCTTGAGATCGAGTCCTATCATGACTACTTCTCTTCCTTCCACATTGTGCAGATAATCGTATAAAGCAAAAGTCAACGAGGCCTTGCCACATCCAAAGTCGACTACCCTAACCGGACGATCTGAAGGTAAATAGGAAATAATGTCACTGACCATCTCAACAAAGCGATTGATTTGTCTAAATTTATCATATTTCTTTGCGATCACTTTTCCATGATCGGTCATGATCCCTAAAGCAATAAGAAAAGGAGTTGGAACCCCCTCCTTTAATCTGTAATTCTTTGTACGGTTATGCGCCAAATCAAGTTTCTTGGGTTGCAATCCTTCCTTCTTCATCACAGTCAATTGGTGTTTCTTATTTACTAAAACATGGTACGCAGCCGATGTAGTCGTAAAAATTCCTTGCTGAAATTGAACTGGTATTCCTTCTTCAATAACCCGTGAACATTCTTCAACAGACAAATTGCGATGCATAACCTTTTTCTGATAATGATCCGTTACTTGATAGAGGGAACGCCCTTGGATAACAACGGGGCGGATGCTAATCCTCAAAATTCCCTCTGCAGTTTTTTGCCATGGGGAGCTCATCACTCCTATCAGAAGTTCTTCATTAGTGATGGACTGCAGAATTTCTTTAATCTTACTTTCTGGTTTATCTTTCATGGTAACCTATTAAAGATTTAGATTTTATCTTTATTCTGGATTGACGTATAGTCAAATTTATCCTAGAAATATATATTAATTTAAAAAAAATCAAGGTTGCTAACATGATCGAGCATCCCGAAGAACACAATCAAGACGAAAAAACGCCTCCACCCGAACGCCCTTTGGAATGTGGGGAATGCAAAAAGCCGATATCAGTTCTCTATACTTCAATCATCGGCGGCACAATGACGCAAACAACCATGTGCGCTGACTGCCCCGAGCTCCAGCGTCGACTTTTTAGTGGCCATGTTCATCAAATCACCACTTCACACACAGATAGTACAACAGTTTTAGCTTGCGGGAACTGTGGCACAACCCTTGACGCCTTACGTGTCGGTACTCCTCTTGGATGTAGTACCTGCTATGAAGTTTTTAATGACGTGTTGATCGGTGAATTACTAGCCGCAAAAAGGATTCCTCCACGTATCACACCCAATAAAAAGTCAATCCCCATCCACATCGGACGCTCTCCAGGTGAGAGTATCGAAATGAATCCTTCCCTACGCCTTCTTGCACTCAATGAAGCTCTCAATGAGACAATCAAAAGTGAGGACTACGAACAAGCGGCATGGCTACGTGATCAGATCAAGGCTCTGACAGAGAATCCGGAGAAGGCAGATGACGACAAAAAATAATTTTATATTTAACCAAAAAAAACCTTGGGATGATAATTCCAATACCATCTGGCTAGCCTCCACTATCAGCCTCCAACGCAATATTGAGAAATTCAAATTTCCTGGAAAACTCAACGCCGAAAGCAAATCGCAAATTGTCTCCCTAATCAGTAAACATCTTCTTAAAATATCCGGATTGACTGATCCCATTCTCATCAAAGCAGAGGATATTGGTCCGCTCGAAAAGGAATTTTTAGCTGAACATCTCCTCACCTCACAAAATTACAATCAAACCAACGTCGGGGAAGGTTTTATCGTCGATAGCACAGGGGAATTCACCGCCCTTCTTAATATCCAAGACCATATCCGTCTTCAACTGATCGATTGCAAAGGTGAATTAGAAAATACCTGGTCACGTCTTGTAAAAATTGAAAGCAATTTAGGTAAACATCTCAATTATTCCTTCCTTCCTACATATGGATTCCTTACGGCTGACCCTTACACGTGTGGCACGGCGTTAATTGGCTCTATCTATCTACAGCTTCCAGGACTTATCCACACAGGAAAAATTGATGAAATTCTCGATAAATATCAAGATGAAGCGATCTCGATTTCAGGAATTCAAGGAAGTCCAACAGAAATCATCGGCGATGTCCTTCTCATACAAAACAACTACACGTTAGGATTCACTGAAGAAAACATCATCTCTTTGCTCCGCAGCTTCACAACCAAATTGATCGTGGAAGAAAAAAGCGCCCGAACCAAAATCAAAAAAGAAAGTAACATAGAAGTAAAAGATAAAATCAGTCGAGCTTTCGGAATCCTGATCCACTCCTACCAACTCGAAGCTGTCGAAGCTCTAAATGCACTCAGCCTTCTGAAATTAGGACTCGACCTCGGTTGGATCACAGGCATCGACAACCAAAAAATCAATGAAATCTTCTTCAACTGCCGAAGAGCCCACCTCCTCTCTCAAATCCAAGATAACGTCACTCAAGAGGAAGTTCCTCATAAGCGTTCAGAAACCCTTCATAAAGCTCTCCAATCCATCCAGCTAACCGTGTAACAAAACGCATTCTAATTGATGACAACAGTTCTGAATGTGATTGATATGCGACGCGTTGAAACTTTAGAGACAGCATGAAAATAAGGATTCCTTCTGAATGGCCCCTGTAAACAGAAAATGGTTCCCACCTTCTCTTCCAGAGAATAAATTGGAAGATTGTCCAAAGGTGCTATTACATTTTCATCGTCATATATAAAGTATAGACATGGACAATGGACTATAACACAGATCGTTGTTTAGTATTGTCTATAACAGCTTGTCCATTGTCCATGTCTATGGCTGTTCGTCCATGGTTGCTTGTCCATTGTCCATGTCCATCGTTGCGTATTTACGTCTTTGATTGGGATGGGAAATGGGGATTGAAGAAATCAACTTCTTTGTATAAGGATCCTGAGGGTTTCGGAACAATTCCTCAACGGTCGCCGTTTCCACCATCTTACCTAAATGAAGCACAACCACACGATCACACAGATAACGCACCAACGATAAATCATGAGAAATAAAAAGATAACTCAATCCTAGCTTCTGTTTCAATTCCTGTAATAAATTGAGGATTTGCGCCTGAACAGAGACGTCCAGTGCTGAAGCAGCTTCATCACACACAATCAAACGAGGATTCAATACAACGGCTCGACCAATACAAATCCGTTGCTGCTGTCCACCTGAAAACTGATGAGGGTAGCGTAACATCGCATCCGCCGGCAATCCCACTTGCTCCAACACATGGGCAACGCGTTCCGTTTGCTCGGCTCGTGTTTTGACCAATCCGTGATAGAGTAATCCCTCTCCTATCGACTCTCGAATCGTTTTTCTCGGATTCAATGATGCAAAAGGGTCTTGAAAGACAATCTGTGCCTCTTTCCGAAAATGCTTCAATTCCTCTTTATCCATCTTCAATAGATTGCGTCCATCAAAATCGATCGTCCCTTCAGTCGGTTCGATCAGCCTTAAAACCGCTCTTCCCAAAGTCGTTTTCCCCGATCCCGTTTCTCCCACGATCCCCAATACCTCTCCGGAAGAGAGATCAAAATCAACTCCATCCAAAGCCTTGATATGACCCACTACATGGCGCAATACGCCTGACACTATTGGATAATAAACCTTTACCCCACGAGCTTTCATCAATGGTTGATTCATATTAATTTCACACTTCGTTTTTGAGCACTTTCTTCACTGCCATCATAAAGCCAGCATTTGACGTGATGATGCTCATCTTTATTTACAGTAAAATCGGGAACAGCCCCCGAACGGCATTTTTCCATTGCATAAGGACAACGTGGATGAAAACGACACCCCTTCGGGAACATCATCGGACTAGGAACACTGCCCTTGATGGAATAAAGAGGCTCTTTTGTGCGGTGATTAGATGGCATTGCAGCAAACAATCCTTGAGTATAGGGATGGGACATATGATCAAAAAGATTATATACTGTATCATATTCAACAGCTTGTGCCGCATACATCACCACCACTTCATCGGCTGTCTCAGCAACAATACCCATATTATGGGTGATGAGAAGAACTGCAGTCCCTTTTGATTTCTGCATCGATTTAATCAGATCGAGTATCTGTGATTGAGTGGTGACATCTAACGCTGTCGTAGGTTCATCTGCAATTAATATATCTGGCTCACACATCAAAGCCATCGCGATCATTACACGCTGACGCATCCCACCTGAAAGTTGGTGAGGGTAATCAAAAAAACGGGTTCTGGGAGAGACAATATGCACATCAGCAAGAGCCTGCATCGCATGTTCCACAGCCTCATCACCTGTTAAACCAAGATGAAGTTCGGCGATCTCGAGAAGTTGATTTCCGATTGTATAAACGGGATTTAACGATGATGAAGGATCCTGAAAAATCATCGCAATGCGCGCCCCTCTTATCGCACGCATCTCCTTTTCAGATACTGTAAGTAGATTTCGGTTTTTGTAGAGAACTTCTCCCGTTGAAGGCAAGGCAGGAGGCTGAGGCAATATGCGCATTAAAGATAATGCTGCTAAAGTCTTTCCACAACCCGATTCACCCACTAGTGCTAATGTCTTACCAGCATGGAGATCAAAAGATAAACCATCGACAACAGCCACAGACTGATTTCCAATCTGCAGACGCGTTGTCAAATCTCTTACTCTCAAGATCGGATCAGCCATAACACCTTCTTATATCATAAGCGAAAAGGCCTTTTGCACTCCAAACCACGGAATAAAGAGGTGATTCCGTAATTCTCAAATCGGCCCTCCGGGCCTCTATACTTTTTTTGGTCGACCCAGGGTTCCACCCTGGGCTATTACATAAAGGCCCTCCGGGCCATTAAACATTTGCTATGGCCCGGAGGGCCTTTATGTAATAGCCCAGGGTGGAACCCTGGGTCGACCAAAAAAAGTATAGAGGCCCGGAGGGCCTTTATGTAATAGCCCAGGGTGGAACCCTGGGTCAACCAAAAAAAGTATAGAGGCCCGGAGGGCCGATTTGAGAATTACGGAATTATTTCTAAAGTCCGTGGTTTGGAATGCAAAAGGCCTCTTTTTTATTAGGCAACTGGAGGGACTGCAGGTCCTAATGCCTCAGCTGGCGGTGGAGGTGGCGTTGCATCTGCAACCATCGCTTTATTAAGCTCTTCAGCCGCCTTAAGACGCGCGCGCTTGTCTTCCACTGTCCATTCCTTTGAGACAATCTTCTTCACATCTTCTGAATCGAGCGTTTCAAATTCCATGAGCATCTGCGTCATGAGTTCTACTTGCTCTTTATATTCATTGATGATCCTCATTGCTTCAAGACGACCTTCATCGAGAATACGACGCACTTCTTCATCAATATCTTTCGCGGTGACATCAGAATATTTCTTTTCCGAATATCCCCCAACGCCCATGTACTGATTTTCATTGCGCTCATCATAGGCAACTGGACCCATCTTATCGCTCATTCCCCATTCACATACCATACTACGTGCTAAATGAGTTGCCTGCTCGATATCTTGCTTTGCTCCACTAGAAACATCCCCAAGAAAAATAGCTTCAGCACATCGTCCACCCATTAACACAGCTAAACGATCGCGCAGCTCATTCTTCCAATAGCTTACTCGGTTCTTCGTGGGCAAGAACATTGTCGCTCCCAAAGAAAGACCTCTAGGAATAATCGTCACCTTGTCCACTGGATCGCCATGCTTAACAACTATACTCACAACGGCATGACCAGATTCATGATAGGCAGTCGTCTTCTTCTCATTTTCATCCATCTCTAGACTACGTCTTTCCTTTCCATAAAGAACCTTATCACGTGCTTCACCGGTCTCTTGACCTGTCACTGCTGTTCGTCCACGACGAGCTGCCAAAAGAGCTGCTTCATTGAGTAGGTTTGCCAAATCAGCACCAGAACAACCAGGCGTACTACGGGCAATCGACATCAGATCGACTGATGGATCCATCTTAATCTTCTTGGCATGAACCTTCAAAATTTCAAATCGTCCTTTAATATCAGGTAGATTGATGATGACTCGTCTATCAAATCGACCTGGACGCAATAAAGCTTTATCTAATACGTCAGGACGGTTAGTCGCTGCCATAAGAATAACCCCTTCATTGGTATCAAAGCCATCCATCTCAACGAGTAGTTGGTTAAGGGTTTGCTCACGTTCATCATGCCCTCCACCGATTCCAGCACCACGATGACGCCCTACAGCATCAATCTCATCGATAAAGACAATACATGGGGCACTTTTCTTCGCTTGATCAAACAGATCGCGGATACGGCTAGCACCCACCCCGACGAACATTTCGACAAAGTCGGATCCTGAAATTGAAAAGAAAGGACGATCAGCTTCGCCAGCAACAGCTTTAGCGATTAATGTTTTACCTGTTCCTGGAGCACCAATACAAAGAACCCCTTTAGGAATATGTCCTCCAAGGGCTGTGAATTTTTGTGGATTTTTCAAGAAATCGACGATTTCTGTCAGTTCTTCAAGAGCTTCATCGATGCCTGCAACATCTTTAAAGGTGATTTTATTCGATCCTTTTACAAGTAGTTTGGCTGGGGATTTGCCAAAATTCATGGCATTATTCCCCATTCCTTTCATTTGACGAGCAAAGACAAAATAAAGAACAACGACGATCAGGATCAGGGGAAGGGCTGTTACCAAATAACTCGTGTAGTTTGGCGTTGGCTCTTCGCTTTTAAATGTTTTTTCTAAGACAATGTTCAATGGTTGATCGGGAGCCTTAAAGATTCCGCCACGATTGGTAGTAAAACTATCCCATTCTTCTTTAGCACTTACAAACCAGTGATTGAATTGTTCGGGATCTTGCTTTTCAAGCGCACGAGTAGAGAGTTCCTGGTTGTTGAAGAACCAAATGACGTTAGCAACAGACTGACGGGACTTGTCGAGCAATGCCTCATTATCTTCCAACTTGGTATTGAGATGACCAAATTCATCGAGGGAGTCTTGATAATTACGCACACTGCGCAATTTTACCAATCGAAGATGATCTTCGAACTGATTGAGATCCTTCACGATAGATTGTAAACTCGCTAGAGTTGTCGAATAAACATTCAGTCGATCGGTAACCGAAATTTTATCGTTGGTGTTTGCATTTGCAACACCCTGATCAATCGATTTCAATTTTTGCTTTAATACTTCATTGCCAATTCCAAGCATAGGAGAACGGAATGCACTCACTAAATCGTTCAATTGCTTTCCAAAATCGGCTAAAGAAACAGGTGTTGGTTGCGCACTAATAGAATCAAATTGCTTCTGCATCTCAACGAGACTAACAATTTTCTTCTTCGATAATTCTGTAATGATAATACTATTATCTCTTTCAGGAGAATTATAGAGTGAATCAACAACAACATATCCTGTAGATGGAATGGTAATCCCAGAAAGATGCAAAAACCAATCCGCAGCATCAGTAATCTTCACTTTTTGAATACTAAGCTCTTTCTCGAGGCGATCCTTCTGCCCTTTCAGCTCATGGTTAGCATCAAGTAACTCTAAGAACTTGTAACGGTTCTTCCCCTCATCTGTCAATCGATCGCGGAATTTTCCACTAAAAGTGACCAGATTATCATTAATCGCTGTTTTGCGGCTATCTTCAGGCTGTATCAGTTGAAGATCTACCAACGATTCGAGTTGATAACTAAAAGCGACTTTAGCAAAATTTGTTTCGAGAAAATTCTGCACAATCAACGCTAATAAAAAGGCCCCCATCAAAAACCAAATGAAATTGTTTGGGAGGTTTTTTTTGAAATCTTGTTTTTTGTCGTCCGCCATATCAACCTAGTAGTTTTTTATATTTTTTCTGTTTATCGGAATTGTATCATATCGAGTATTCTCGTTCAACCCTCAAGGTAACACCCGCAATAAAGAGGCGGTGCCGGTCAATACACAAACACTTACCCCCCTGCTCAATACGCTTGTCTACCCCACCATTCATAAAAATTTTTGTTGCCGAATCAAGACCCTCACGAGAAATGGCAAATGAAGTTTTCTCGCAAAAACTACGTATTAAATGTTTCACCTCAAGTTCTGCAGAAGGACAGTCATTGCTTAAATCAAGTAGAACGCCAAATGGACTTTCGATGATTCGATCCAAATACCGACTCACTTTTCCATCAAGATAATGACGCAGTTCATGCGATTCATGACCTAACCGACAAAGCACAGTCGTAATTTCCTTTCCAAATTCAGAAGCTAATGCGGGTAAAATCCGAGTACGAAAACGGGCTCTCAAAAAACGAGGGTCTTCATTAGTCGGGTCTTCGAATCCCTTTAAGCCATGTTCCTCCAACCACGAAAGAAGTTGTTGCTTCTTCACTGATAAGAATGGACGCCATAATTTCATCTTATCCATGACCACTTCTGGTTGCATACCTCCTAAACGGGACAAGGATGCTCCTTCTAAAGTTCTCTTTAATACTGTCTCTGCCAAATCATCGGCGTGATGCCCTAAAATAACCGCTTGATATCCACACTCTGCACACAATTCTGCAAAGAATTGCAGACGTGCTTCCCGACAAACAGACTCAAGATTACCCTTCATTTCATCTGGGTTGAGCTGTTTGATATGGATTGGCACATTGAAGTCCTTTGCCATCCCCTTAATCAAATCTGCTTCACACCCACTTTCCACCCGCCATCCATGATCGACATGTGCCAAAGCAAAAGCAAACTCGGGATTCCTTTCCCGATATTGAAGGAGGTTATGCAGCATTGCCAATGAATCTGGACCCCCAGAAAAGGCAAGTAACGTCGGCAAACTGGAATCAGAATATTGCTTTAAAAAACTAACAACAGTATCGAATACAAAATCTCTCATGGCCACCAATACAAATAAAAAAGCACATATAACATGACGGCTAGAACAACGAATAGCCAAAACAGGTAAGGGGGCTCATCTCCAAAATCAGCAACCAACTCATCATTCATTGAAGAAGAAAAACCAGTTTCTTGCGATTCTTCATCAATGGGTGGCTCTTCTTTTTCTTCAAATAATTCTGCAAGTTCTATCACATCACGGATCCGTTTCCACCCCTCAAAACCCTGCCTCCAAACAAATGTATCAGGAGAAAGTCGAATATCCTGCTTTAAATCGTCGAAGGAAAAAGGTCCTTCTGTTTGACCTTTAATGTAAATATACCAAATCTTATCCATATATCAAATTGTAGCAAATACATGATTTCCTGTATTGTAATGTCTAGAGGAAATGTAACTATTCAGCTGATTCACTATAACGCAGGCCTTCAGCCTGCCCGAATCTCTTTGGATCTACCTAGGGCGTTGCCCTAGGCTGTTATAACCCAGAGCTTCGCTCTGAAAACATTGCAGCTCAGGACGAAGTCCTGGTTTATAATAGCCTAGGGCAACGCCCTAGGTAGATCCAAAGAGATTCGGGCAGGCTGAAGGCCTGCGTTATAGTGACCCAGCTGAATAGTTACGAGGAAATTAATTAAAAGAGCTATTTTATGCCCGTCCTTTGGCGCTATTTACTGACCCACTTTTTAAGAGTATTCATTCTCTGCGTGGTTGCATTCGTCACCATCCTTCTAGCAATGCGTCTCGAAGAAATCGCCTCCTTTGCAACTTTGGGTCCAGAAGGAATCGGTATATTATGGTTTACTTTCCAACAAATTCCTTATATCCTCCCCATCGCAATGCCCATCTCAGCGTTAATTTCTTCAATACTTCTAGTCAAAAGCCTATCACAAGCCCATGAACTCACAGCCTTCCGTGCCTGTGGTTTTTCTTTGCGCGATATCATCACTCCCATCCTTATTGCAGCCATTTTTTTATCCATTCTCAATTTCTATATCGTTTCAGAACTCTCAACGACTTCCCACCTGAATGCTGGATTAATCAAAGACCAACTCCGTTCCGTCAATCCATTACATATTCTTAACAATAAGCATTTGATGCGCACAAAAGGACTTTACTTTGACGCATTAGGTTCCACACATGTCGGTGAATTTGCAGAAGATGTCCTTTTATTTTCCCCTGGACGTCATGGAAATCGATTAAATTTCCTCGTCGCCAAAAAATTTGAATCAACCCCTCAACAGTTTATTGCCTCTCAACTGAGCTTACTGACAAGTAAAAAAAACGAAACTAGCCAAGTTGAAACGTTAATTCTAGAAAACATGAATCGATCAACAACAAATATCAACGAATTCTCGCAGATGCTTGAAAGAAAAACGATGCACATCAACAACGATTATCTACGTCTTCCCCAACTTCTTATCGTACTTGGAGAATCGAGAAACGCAATAAAACAAGCCATTCAAGAACAAGCAAACCCAAGCACTATTAAACAGCTCCGTGAACCTCATTCAAAAGCGCTGTCAGAAATTATGCGTCGCTTTTCCGCCTCTTTAGCAGTCTTTAGCTTTACGATGATGGGAATTGCCTTTGGAATGACAATCAGCCGCAACCAATCCAATCGCAGCATGATCTACGTCATTGTACTTGGTACCTTATTTCTCTCCTGTTTTTTCATCGCAAAAAATCTTAGCCACGTACTCGTTTTAACTACCGTCCTTTATCTCGGACCACACTTAATCATCTGCGCAACCTCACTATGGATGATGAACAGAATCTCTCGAGGAATAGAATGAAAGGAATTAGATGATGATTTTAACCACAATCTGGGAACGCTATTTTCTTCGGGAACTCATCAAAATATTTTGCCTCTTTCTATTCTGCTTTTATGGGATTTATGTTTTAGTGGACTATGCGAATCACTCCCATAGCTTTCAAAATTACCGTTTGGCTTCTTTAGACATCGTCGTATTCTACGCTTATGAATTCATCACACGCATGGATGTGCTAGTCCCTTTTGCTGTTTTAATCGCCTCCATTAAAACTTTATGTATGCTAAACACCGATAACGAACTTGTGGCACTCATGGCGGGAGGCATTAAACTGAGAAGAATCCTTCTTCCTTTTATTGCTTTTGGACTATTCTTCACAGGAATCCTCTATATCAATACCGAATTTCTTCATCCCAAAATCATCAAATACCGACAGTTTTATGATCAATCGCGAACAGAAGCAAAACAAAAAAAACACAAACAGATTTTCGTACAACAACTTCCTCTTGAGGATGGCTCCTCAATCATTTTTCAAAGTTATAATGGGAATTCTGAAAGTTTCCGCGATGCTTATTGGGTACGTTCCATTAACGACATCTATCGCATTGACTCTCTTTCTTTAAGAACCCCTGTACCCATCGGTACGCACGTCGAACATCTTCAACGCAATGATAAAGGAGAATTGATTCTAGTCGAATTTTTCTCCGAACATCCGTTCTCTGATATGCATCTCAACAAAAAAACCTTAGTTGATACCGTCACGACTCCAAGTAGTCAATCGATCTCCGTCCTCAAAGAAAAGCTCCCAAGCCATGGCGAAATCTTAAGCGAAAAAGAGGCGCAACTGATCACCACCTTCTATTATAAACTGGCGATCCCATGGGTTTGCTTGTTAGCCATCATTGCCCCCGCACCCTTTTGCATACGGTTTAGTCGCACTCTCCCCGTATTCTTTATTTATGCTCTAAGTATCTTTGGGCTCTTTTTCTTCTATCTCGTCATGGACTCGGCTACTATCCTCGCCGAACGACAGGCCCTCTCTCCTGCCCTCGCCATCTGGGTCCCTTTTTGTTGCTTCTTCGGTTTCTTTGGCTATCGTTTTATGAGGAGTACTTAGCTAAGAAGAAGGGACACCTTACCGCAAAGACGCAAAGAACAAAAAATTGTAATTATATAGATGGGATCACTATAACGCAGGCCTTCAGCCTGCCATATTTTTTTGGAGTTACCTAGGGCGTTGCCCTAGGCTTTCATAAACCAGACCTTCAGTCTGAAAACAATGCAGCTCAGGACGAAGTCCTGGATTATAAAAGCCTAGGGCAACGCCCTAGGTAACTCCAAAAAAAATATGGCAAGCTGAAGGCCTGCATTATAGTAAACCCCGTGAACATGTACTTTGACTTCTAATCGAAATTTGTAATTTGTTATTTAAATTTATTTATTTATTTGAAATAAATTACTGTTTGTAATAATATGTATAATATAAGAGTTTATGATTCTATATGACTCATCTCGCCGATCTAAATAGGAGAATTTATGGGTTTCCACATTCAATTAGGAACTAAAACTGGGGATAGACTTGAATATACCATTCACCCTCCTACATCCTCTTCATTGCCAGAGGGTATGCCTGGTCTCCCTAAGGGTCTTCGTGTATACAACGCGTTTGAGGCTTTTTTTGTAAATCTTTTTGATTTTTTGACAACTGGAGCCGTAAAAATTAAGGGGGAGAAAGAAGGTGAAACCTATTGGGTCAGTAAAGGGAGTATTTTTTCTCATCTAATATGTTCTCAAGGAGATGAAGCCAATTATGAGAACGACCTGAAACAGATCAAACAAACGTCAGTCATACCTTCAGATAAATCACGTCCTCCTTCAATAGATGAGGTTGTGACTGCATTTGCCGAAAAGACACCGCATAGAAAACTTTCCAAAATTTATACTCTTGCAGTCGAGAAACTAAGTCCAGATGTACCTCCTGCACAGCCAACTACACCAGCCACTACACCAGCCACTGCACAGGCAAATGCATTAGCCCTCCCACCTATCGAGACTAAACATCAACCTTCCAACCCCGTAACGATATCATCAGAAATAGTTTCCCCAATTTCCCAACCTACTTCTGGCAGCCTTAGATCAATATCATCTTCTTCCGAATCTAGACCAACCCCCTCTCAACCTTCTGCTCCTCCTATAATGCCATCATCAGAAGCTGCTCTTGTAGTTCCAGAACAACCACGATCCGATGCTCCTAAAGCTTCTGATACTACTCCTAAAGCTTCTGATACTATCCGACCTCTACTACCTAGTACTACTCCACCCCCACCAGTAGAAACACCTCAATCCCCCACCCATTCCGTGCAAAGTTCGCCATCACAACCGGCAGCGACAGGCGACGTTCCCCCCTTTATCAAAACGCTAAGCAAGACATTCCCCCCCGAGTCAGTACAGAAAATTATTGATTTGAGGGAGAAAAATGGAGTGAAAAATCCACCTAAGTATTTGATAAACAACAATGAATTTACTTTGGTGTGGGATCCACAAAACGAAAAAAATCTGCTCCTTCTCTCCGATGGTGATTTGACGCACCTCCATGTAGGTGCTGATAATAAATTCACAGGCATCTCACTAGAAAGCAGCGAGCCACTCCTCACTGCGCCACCTGAGAATATTGATGCAGTGATTAAGGCTCTCAATGAATTCATCGGAATGGCAACACCAAAACCTGTCGTCCTACCACCCCCAGCTCCTTCTAGTCAAACACCATCACAAAAACCTTCAATCCCGCCTACGGTAGCACCAGCGCAACCCCTAATGAGCAAAATCACATTAGATCAACCTCTAGCATATCTTGAGAAGACAATAAGTGATTATGATATCAGCAGTATCCTAACGAGTTATGAAAAAAATCAGGATATCGCAGAATTTCCATCTCAACTTCCTTCTGAGAATGGATTCACACTCCGAATTAATGATGATGGTTCAAAAATTACCATTCAGCAAGGGAACACTTTTTGTATTTTCACTATTTCCGAAAAGAAAATTACAGAAATCTCAAAAAGCGATTTTCCAACTGCACAGCGATATATCAACGCATTTAAGCGTTTTGCTCTGGCTGCCCAACCGAGGAGTGTGCACGAAGAGAAAGAATAACTTCTATTTTCCCACCCACACATTTCCAAGAAGAATCATAAATTAATTGAGATCAAAAAAGAGGATTTTTGCCGGATTTACAGCCAGTAATTCAATTTTTGTTCCAGGATCCAACTGTACGCCATCGCCGGCATCTAATAGTTCACCATTAAATTTCACATTTCCTGACATAATCTGTAGCCATCCATATCGATGAGAATTCAATGTTTTTTCTATTGTATGCTTGGCGGATAAGGAAAGTATGTAAAGTTTCACATCTTGTTGTACTCGCAAAGAATTTTCCTCACCTGTTTTGGAGGCGAGCAATATCCATTCATTTTCCTTTTGAGGAAGACTCCTTTGCTGATACCGAGGTTTAATTCCTTGTTCATCAGGAACAATCCAAATCTGCAAGAAGTGTGAAATATTGACATTTGAAGGATTGTATTCGCTATGGTGCACACCCGTTCCTGCACTCATTGCTTGGATCTCATGCTCATGGATTATTTTTTCATTTTCCAAACTATCTTTATGAGCAAGCTCACCATTCAATAAGATCGTGATAATTTCCATATTGTCATGGCCATGAGTAGGGAAACCTTTTCCCGGAGAAACCGTATCTTCATTAATGACTCGAAGAGAGCGAAATCCCATAAATTGGGGATCATAGTAATCGGCAAAAGAAAAGGTATGATAGGTTTTGAGCCACCCATGATCAAAAAAACCTCTATCACTACTTCTTCTTATTTTATACCCCTTGGACTCGTTAATAGGATTCATAGTTGCCTCCTTTAAACTTTTTGCCTGCTCTTCTGCATTGCTTACAGATACTATAGATACGATCAACGCTGATAAAATTACATGATTAATTGCACTACCCACTGACTACCCACGAATTTCCAAGAGCAACCCCATCCTTACCAGAAAAGCGCGTATCGCCTTCACGCGCATATATCGGCAGTTTTAAAACGATATTCCCATTCAGAATGTTTTTCTTATTGTGAATAAAGCATTCGAGTTTAACCAAATAATCCCCTCCATAAAACTGTCCAGAGTTGATCATCACTGAAACGCGATGTTGACGGGGTTTGAGAAACGAATCAAAAAAGCTTGGATCATCATAGGTATAGGAACGCGCCATCAGCTGATGACGCTGATTGAGCACTTCAACCCCTATGACTAGATCAGGAGTGGGTTTCAAGATTTCATACTCAATATCAAGCCTGACATTTTCACCACGGTAAGCAAACTGCTTCACAGACGACTCAAAATGCAAAGAAACGCATGAAAATCGAATATGTTCATCACCAGCTACACCTTTCCAAGAGGAATCTTGCATGGCACAATTTTGTACATAAGCATTCACACAACTTTCAATCGATCCGCTTTCCTTCACACTCCCTTTTTCTAAATACAGACCTTTATTACAAAGCGTCAACACTGCACTCAAATCATGACTCACAAAAACAATTGTCCGCCCTTGATTACTGAGCTCGTTCAATTTTTTAAGACACTTCTCCTGAAACTGCACATCACCCACGGCAAGAACCTCATCCACAATCAATACTTCAGGATCGAGATGAGCGGCAACAGCAAAACCTAACCTCGTATACATCCCCGTAGAAAAACGTTTGATAGGAGTATCTAAAAATTGTTCTACCTCAGCAAAATCAATAATCGAATCAAACTTCTTTTTGATCTCCTGACGCGTCATCCCCAATATCGCCCCATTGAGATAAATATTTTCTCTTCCTGTCAATTCTGGATGAAATCCTGTTCCCACTTCCAATAAATAGGAAATGCGCTTCCGAATTTTAATACATCCATTCGTTGGCTCGGTAATGCGCGCTAAGGTTTTCAAAAGAGTCGATTTTCCTGCTCCATTTTTTCCAATAATCGCTAAGCGGTCCCCTTCATCAACTGAAAAATTCACATCTTTTAACGCCCAGAAATCTTCATAACAACTGACATTTTTCTCATTTTTTTTATTTTTTCCAAAGTTGAAAAATTTCTTCGCCTGACCGGAAAGAGTCTCGACCAACGTTCCATAAGTACTTTGTTGCTCATGATAGATCGTATATTTCTTAGACAAATTTTTTACTTCAATCATCTTGGTCATATCATATCCGCAAATGAACGTTCCATCTTTCTAAAATAAATAAATCCCGAAACCAATATCAAAACAGTCATCACGACCGTACAGCAAATAGAGAGCAACATACAAGGACAGCTAATGCCAAAAAAAGCCCAACGAAAACCATTGATAATCCCCACCAAAGGATTTAAAGAATAAAGTAACTGCCACTGATCAGGAATCACAAAAGAACCGTAACCAACCGGTGAAAGGAACATTCCAAACTGAACAAAAAAAGGCACAATTAAGCGAAAATCGCGGTATCTGACAGTCAAAGCAGATAACCACAACCCCACCCCTGCACTCAAAAAAATTAATAACGCAATCCAAATGGGTAAACTCAGTAATGTGAGTCCATTGACATCCCCAGCAATAACTGAAATAATCAATAATAAAACCGTTGCCACCGAAAAATCGACCAAATTTACAATGATCTGCGACATCGGAATAATCATGCGCGGGAAATAAATTTTAGAAACAAGATTCGTATTCCCCACTAAAGAATTACACGTATCTATTGCAATAGAGGAAAAAAACAACCATGGCAACATCCCAGCAAAAACAAACAACGAATAATTGACATTACCTGATGATAAATTCGCCACTCGCCCAAAAATAAAGGCAAAAACCACCATGCAGAGCACCGGACGAAATAGCGCCCAAGCAATTCCAAAGAAAGCTTGCTTATAACGCACTAGAATATCACGCCAAGCTAGAAAGAAATACAACTCTTTATAACTGAGTAAATCCCTCACATAACGACTTTGTGGCTTCTGTGATTCTATAATTAGATAATAAGATGAATTGTCTTCCATAAAACTCGCATTAATTTGATCTTTCATGGTATCAATGAGGTAGATGAAAGACAAGCAGAAAATCACGGACTAAAGTCCATGCCACAAATAGTAGGACATGTCATTTAATCAATACATTCACCAATTTATCTCTCATCTCGAAATCGTTAAAAACGCCTCTGTTCATACTCTTCGAAATTATACCATCGATCTCAACAGTTTCCACCATTTTTTAGCCCAAGACCTCAAAGACTCTCCGATCGATATCGAAAAAATTAATCGCCGCTCCATCCGTAACTTCCTCGCTCACCTCACCGCTTCCCATCAAAATAAAAAGACTATCAATCGTCGATTATCCGCTCTACGCTCCTTCTTCAAATATACATTTGAACATAAGCTTACCACGACAAATCCCACCGAATTACTCGAAACGCCCAAGATAGAGAAACGTTTGCCTGCCTCCCTTTCTTATGAACAAGTGGTCCACCTTTTAGAACTTCCAGATACTAATACACTATTAGGATTGCGCGATCGCGCTATCATGGAACTATTCTATAGTTCAGGGTTACGTGTTAGCGAACTCGTCGGACTCAATCGCCACGATTTCGATGCACAGTCACTCCTCATCAAAATAAAAGGGAAAGGGAAAAAGGAACGACTCATCCCGATCACGCAAAATGCAGCCTCTTGGATTCAATCCTATCTGAACAACCCCGAACGGTATTCCGAAATCGATGGACACTATGCAGAAGTCGACGAGCAAGCGGTATTCCTCAATAAATGGGGAAAACGTTTGTCACCCCGCTCGGTCGATCGCAATTTTGAGAGCTACCTCAAACAAAGTGGACTCGCCGGTCACATCACTCCACACACGATCCGACACACCATCGCCACTCATTGGTTGGAAAAGGGAATGGATCTCAAGACTATCCAAGTGATGCTGGGTCATAGCTCCCTCGCTGCCACCACCATTTACACTCAAGTCTCTCCCAGCCTCAAAATTAAAGTGTATAACGAGACCCACCCCAGAGCTTAAATAGACCTATCTCGTTAATAGTTAAGTTGTTGAGTTGTTCTGTTATCATTTTGCGGCACAGCAGTTTACAAGCTTTGCCAATGTCTTTATTGTTGGGTTCTTACCTTTAAATGCATTGTACATCGTCGCCCTCGGCAGATCGATTTCTTGTGCAGCTTTAACTTTATTGACAACATCCAGGTGCGCCTCCACGATCTCTACCACACCCTGAGGATCGTTATTCTTAAGGCATTCCCAAATAGCCATTGCAATGAACCTTTCGTCTAACAAACGCCCTGTGGCGCTGCATTCTGTCACTTTGGCACCTTTTTTTAACTTTAGGTTGGATTTAGTTTTCATCTTCCGTGTTCTCCGATAGGATTTTTTTTGATTGTTTGATATCATAGCCTTGACCATTTTTATTACCTCCCAGCAAAAGTAATATATCCGGATCTTGTAGGTGGGCGTAATACACCCTACGGCCATTTTGCCACTTTAATTCCCAGATATCGTTTCCAACATTTTTGATGGTGCCGAAGTGACCATCAAATTCGATATTGGAGATCCGTTTTTCAATCTGCACTTGCGATTTTAAACTTTCACCCACCAGCCATTCTTTGAATTCTTCGGTTCTGAAGATTTTGTATCCCATTCGTGTAGCCCTTTAATTATAGTGTATCATATAATAGACATTTAGTCACTAAAAAAGAACACACTTAGGAGCAGTGCATTTTTTTTCTCCCCTTTTACCCCCTACCATGTAGGCCTTGACAATTAACCTTAGCATTCTTATAGTCAATCACTCTTGAGTTAATATTCAACGTTAAAATCATATTATAGGAGCTTTATTATGGCCGCAGTTGTACCAAAAATGCTTCCCCCATCATTGCCCTTTGTTGTTCAAAATGAAATGAGAGGCTGGGTATCCAAAAAAGAACCAGGTATGATGACAATAGTCCTTCTCGTCGGACACAAACCTGGGACAAAAAGTATAGACATTCCCCTTAGTGTTCTTGGTCCAAATAATCCAGTTACTAAGGAGCCCTTTGCAAAGTGCGTATATCATATTTCACTTGGGAAATTCAATTTTACCCACCTTCCAGCTGATCAGCAAGTTGGTAAATCTTGGTCAGTCTCCGTAGAACCTGGAGCGGATGATACTCATGTTAAAATCACACAAATAGCAGGACATGCCTTGCCCGAACCTATAGTTGTCGGTACTATGGGTTTCTTCGAAAGAACGAGTGATAATATCCCACTGTTTGTGAAACTTCCAGAAGACATTACAAAGATTGCTCTCAAAAGCTTAATGGAACTTTCATCTACTCACAAAGGGGTGTTTCCTTGGGACGATCAACATCCACTAGAACCGAAAAATGACAAACCCTCGCACGTCTCTCTCTTTAATGCCTCAGACTGCATCACATTGATGTATCCTTGGTGGAAAGAAAAAACAGCAAAGCCACTTACGAAAGCATTCACCAATCTCCATCATGTGATGTATGCACAACTTTGCAAAGCACTTGATTTGAATCATCCCGATGTGACCTCCTTCTTTACTAAGTTTGGTAGCGGTATTTTAAAATTGAAAAAGGAGCAAACGTGGGCACAAAAGACCGAGGAGGTTAGAGCAACTTTGCAAAAAGAACTAGACAACCAGAAACTAACCATTGAACAAGTATTTGCTGCACCGCCGGCAGCGGCCAAGAAACCTATTGCAGCGGCTGCAGGAGCTGAAATGGTTGCAAATTTCGGGTAGCACTAAACTTTCTCGAGTTCAAAAAGATGGGGGATTTTTCCCCATCTTTCTCATTGACCTAGCCTCTTTATTCCTGTAAAATCAACTCCATCCTATTATTGTCCCTATTGTCCCTATTGTCCCTATTGTCCCTATTGTCCCTATTGTCCCTATTGTCCCTATTGTCCCTATTGTCCCTTTTTGGCTTTCATTTATTTCCTCCAGCTGATACAATTCAACCTAATTAACCCCCTTACTATTTTTATTTTATGATCACACTCAATCAAATTTCTAAAAGCTTTGGCAGTCGCGTTTTATTCGAAGGAGTCACTGTCGCCTTCAGTACCGGTAATCGTTATGGTCTCACCGGACCAAACGGCGCGGGGAAAACAACGCTACTCAAGATCATCATGGGAATCATCGCCCCATCAGGTGGAACTGTCAATCTACCACAACGCGTGGGAATCCTCCGACAAAACATTGAAGACTTTGCTAAATTTATGGTTGTCGACACTGTCATCATGGGCAATGGACGCCTATGGAAAGCGATGGAAGAACGAAATGCTCTCTATGAACAAGAGATGACTGATGAAATTGGCATGCGCCTTGGAGATCTTGAAGGAATCATCGCAGAGGAAGATGGCTATTCAGCCGATTCCAATGCAGAACTCCTCCTTACCGGTATGGGAATTCCACATGAACTTCTCAATCAGCCTATGCACGCTATCCCTACCGACATGCAATTCCGCGTTCTACTTTGCCAAGCCTTGTTTGGTAATCCTCAAGCCCTCTTACTTGATGAACCTACGAACCACCTCGACCTCGAATCGATCAGTTGGCTCGAAAAATTTCTGTTCCAATATAAAGGAACACTCATCGTTATCAGCCATGACCGCCATTTCCTCAACTCCGTCACCACCCACATTGCCGATATCGATTACGATACCATCATCATGTACCCTGGTAACTATGATAATATGGTCCTGGCTAAAACAGCTGTTAGAGATCGTGCCGAATCAGAAGCTAAATCAAAAGATAAGAAAATCGCCCAACTTAAAGAATTTGTCTCTCGATTCGGTGCAGGCACACGTGCCAGCCAAGTGCAGTCTCGTGTACGTGAAATGAATAAGCTTCAACCTCAAGAATTAAAAAAATCGAATATTCAACGTCCTTACATCCGCTTTGGGACCACTGAAAAACAATCGGGAAAAATTGTTATTAAAGGGGAATCGATCTCCAAAGCTTATGGAGATAAACAGGTCATCTCTAAATTCAACCTGGAAATTGCCCGAGAAGATAAAATTGGGATCATCGGAAATAATGGTCGCGGAAAAACAACTTTGCTTAAAATGCTAGCTAAAGTCCTCACTCCCGATCAAGGCAATGTCGAACTCGGACACCAAGCTGTCATCAACTATTTCCCTCAAAACCACACCGAAATTGTCGATAAAAAAACCGACCAAACAGCATTCGAATGGTTAAAAACACTGCGTCCTGGCATCTACGACCAAGAGGTGCGCAGCGTCATGGGCAAAATGCTATTTGCAGGTGATGATGCGTTCAAATCTGTTGCCACACTTTCCGGAGGTGAAACAGCCCGCCTCATCCTCGCTGGTATGATGCTCGCAGAACACAACGTCATCCTCCTCGACGAACCTAATAACCACCTCGATCTAGAGGCTGTCTCAGCCCTCGCTTGGGGATTATCTGACTATAAAGGAGCTGTTGTAATCGCCTCTCACGATAGAGATCTCATCGATCAGGTAGCTACCAAAATCATCGCCTTCGAAGAAGATGGCATCCACATTCACAATGGTCCACTGGAAGAATATCTAGAAAAGAAAAAGGTGCTCAATGCCAAATGATTTCGATGATGACTTGACTTCACATATCGATGAAGCGACCATCCAACAAGCATTTCAAACGAAATTCCCTTCTCCCATTCTAACTGGTGGGTCGAAACTCTCCAAACAAGAAAAAATTACACGTATCGCAGATCATTTTCACAGTATCATGGAAGTGTTAGGACTCGATCTCTCTGATGATTCGTTGAAAAGAACTCCTTACCGCATTGCCAAAATGTATGTTGAAGAAGTGTTTTCAGGACTCGACCCCGATACATTCCCACGAATCAGTTTTATCGAAGACCGTTTTCAAAAAAACGGGAAACCTAACATGGTATTTGTCAAAACAAGTTTCTGCAGTTTCTGCGAACACCATTTTGTCCCGATGAATGGAGTAGCCTATATTGCTTACCTACCAAATAAAAAACTAATCGGACTCTCCAAAATTCCTCGTTTAGTCCGTTTCTTTGCTCGCCGTCCTCAAGTTCAAGAACGACTCACAGCCCAGATTGCCGATGCCCTAAGCATCGTGACTGGGTCTGAACACGTCGCGGTTTCAATATGTGCTCAGCACGACTGCATGATCGCAAGAGGTGTTGAAACCGAAGATAGTCATGCCATCACCAATGTCTTGAATGGGGAATTTGATATTAATCCGACTCTGCGCAAAGAATTTTTTGACGCATTAGCACAGAAATGAAAACGAAGCTATTTTTTCTAATACATCTTCTTGCTTTTGCACCGTTAGTCTATAGCAGTGACTGGGATGATCCACATGAAGACATCATACATCGGGCCACTGATGAAACAGCCTATCTATCCAAACTTCAAATGCTAGATCTCTATACTCCCAAAAATTTTGGAGCCTGCAGCAGTAGTAATATCGGAAGAATTAAAGCGATTGAAGCGATAAAAGCGCAGGAACCATTTCCTTTCGATATATTCCTAAGACAAACTATCCAAGTTCAAAACGTTGCGGTATCCCCCTCCACTAATTGTGAGAGACAGTTTGGTTTCGGGGATACTCAATTTCTTGTTCTCAACATCTATGCTTACGAATGGGGCAGATGGGGATTTGGTGCAACGGCTATTTTTCCTACTGCCACCAGACCCTCTACAGGACAAGGGAAATGGCAGCTTGGTCCAGCGGGAGGAATAACTATCCTAGCAGTCCCTGATTGGCAATTTCATCTTCTTTTACAAAATGCATTCACCTTCGCAGGCCCCCATAACCGCCCCTATATCAATCAACTGCTCTGTCAACCTATCATCAGCCATCATTTAGGTGACGGATGGTATCTAAGGTCAGATGCAGAATGGACCATCACCTGGAGCAGCAATTCCGCTACTATTCCTGTTAACCTGGGATTGGGTAGAGTCTTTGATATTTTCACACAGAAAGTGAATTTCACGGCTTATAGTCAATGGACCGCCTACCACAGAAACACATCCACCGCCAAGTGGACCCTCAAGGTTGAACTCGACATGCTCTTCCCCGATTAGAAGCCACCTAACCACAAAGAACGCAATTTTACCACAGAGGTCACAGAGAACGCAGAGAGGGCTAAGGGATTCGCATATCAATCAGGATAGAGTGGCACGCTAAATAACAGGATAAGCAGGATCGGCTTCGCCGGCAGGATGAGCAGGATAAGGATAGTTAGCTAGAAAAAAATAGCAGTCTTAAGAAAGACCACCCTCAATTTGGCAGATTCACGCGCAAGGGATGTGAAATAAAGACATACATCCCTTGCGCGTGAAGCTGCCAAATTGAGGGTGGAAACCTTGTCATTTTTTGCCCCTCCTCGTGACATGCACTCCGTGCATGTCACGAGGAGGGGCAAAAAATGACAGTTTAGGCAAATTCTTTCTAACTAACTATCCTTATCCTGCTCATCCTGCCGGCGAAGCCGATCCTGCTTATCCTGTTATTTAGCGTGCCACTCTATCCTGATTGATATGTCTGACCCATTTTTTATGGCGAAGCCTTCTCTGCGTTCTCTGTGCTCTCTGTGGTTAAGTTGCCTTAAGTATGGGGTTGCGGGCGGCTTGAACCTCATCTAATCGGGAAACAGGTGTTGTATGGGGCGCTGTTCGAACAAGATCGGGATCATGTTCGATTTCCTCTATAATTTTGGCCATGATACTCACAAATTGATCCAATGTCTCCTTCGATTCCCCTTCGGTTGGTTCAATGAGCATACATTCACGTACAATCAATGGAAAATAGATTGTGGGGGCATAAACTCCATAATCGAGCATTCGTTTCGCAATATCTAGTGCACGAATCCCTTTGTCGACATAACGATCTGCTTGCAAGACGAATTCATGCATGCAGAGTTGTGGATAAGGGACAGTAAAAAATTTAGACAAATGGTGTTTCAAGTAGTTAGCACTCAACACAGCATTCTCAGCAATGCGCCTTAATCCATAATTGCCATGGAGCTTAATATACAGATAAGCACGCAGATAGATCGCAAAATTTCCATGAAAACTACAGATCTTCCCAATACTAACAGGATCATCCCATATGATGTGAAATTGGCTCTTATCCTTTTCAACGCGTGGTACTGGTAAAAATTTTCGGAGTCTTTCCTTACACAAGACCGGACCAGATCCAGGGCCTCCACCGCCATGTGGAGTAGAAAATGTTTTATGCAGATTAATATGCATCACATCAAACCCCATCTCGCCAGGTCTCACGAAATTGAGAATCGCATTGAGATTGGCCCCATCATAGTAGAGTAGGCCACCATGACTATGAACGATCTCTGCAACTTCAAGAATCTTCCGACTAAACAATCCCAATGTATTTGGATTTGTTAACATTAGTCCGGCTGTACGTTCCGAAACCAGTTCTTTTAGATGGACGAGGTCGAGATCCCCATCCTGATCCGTGCGGATAGATATCGCCGTATAACCTGCCATCACAGCTGTAGCGGGATTGGTCCCATGTGCATTATCTGGTATCAAAATTTCGTTCCGTTTATTATCCCCACGTTCCTGGTGATAAGCTGAAATCATTTTCAAGCCTGTATATTCCCCTTGAGCCCCTGCACAAGGTAGAAGCGACCCTGCTTCCATTCCTGAAACCCGACATAAAAGTTCCACTAACTCACAAACAATCTGTAAGTTCCCTTGCACTGTCTCTTCCGGAGCCAATGGGTGGGTCCGCACAAAACCGGGAAGAGAGGCTGCCCACTCATTTACCCGTGGGTTAAACTTCATCGTACAACTTCCCAAGGGGTAAAATTGATTATCGATTCCCACATTTCTTTTTGCTAATCCACAAAAATGGCGCGTTAAATCAAGCTCAGAGAGCTCTGGCATTGGAAGTTCAGATTTCCTCAGTAAATCCCCAGGTGGGGTGTAAACCTGAAACATTGGATCATTTTTAGGCAAACTATAAGCATGCTGCCCTTTCTGGCTTTTCTCATAGACTGTTCGATTCATGATGCACCGTCCAATGAATTGGCAATTTTTAGATATTGATTTAACATCGCTTTATCCTTAACTTCTGTCACTGCGACTAACAGAAACCCCTTTAATTCCGGATAAAACCTTCCAAGATCTATTCCAGGTTCAATCCCTTGTGCACGAAAATGTTTAAAGACTTGTTCTAACGGACGACCAAATGAAACGGCAAATTCATTAAAGATCGCCTTTCCCCCTAGCGTCTTTACCCCTGGAATTTTTTCTAGATGATCTTTGAGATACATCGCGCGTTGATAATTCGTGAGAGCGAGCTTGCGTAACCCTTCCTTACCATACCAAAGCATTCCAACTAAACTGGCCAAAGCTGCCAGTGCCTGATTCGTACAGATATTGGATGTGGCTTTCTCCCGTCGAATATGCTGCTCACGAGCCTGCAAAGTCAGTACAAAACCCCGCCGTTTCTGCGTATCAACAGTTTCACCAACAATACGTCCGGGAATCTGTCTTGCATACTCCTGTCGACTAGCCAAGTAACCGACATAGGGCCCTCCAAACTGAAGGGGAAGTCCAAAAGGTTGTGTATCGCCAACTGCAATATCAGCACCAAGCTCAGAAGCATCTGCATATAGACCATAGACCAAGGGGTTGGCACAGACGACTGATAAAGCCCCGACTGATTTAGCATGAGAAAAGATCGATGTCAAAGGCTCGATGATCCCAAAAAAGTTGGGATAGGGAAGCAGAACAGCTGCCGTTTGATCATCGATGAGTTCTTTTGCTTTTTGCTCATCATACTGACCTTCAACTGTAAAAGGAATCCATTCGATATGGGTTGAATGACTACTCAGAAATTGCTCAACAACCGCTTGATAATGGGGGTGAAGCGAGCGAGCAACCACGACTTTATTACGATCTTTATGCAGGCGAAGAGCCATCAACATCGCTTCAGCACAGGCGGTGGCCCCATCGTACAAAGAGGCATTAGAGACATCCATTCCTGTCAAAGCACAAATGGCAGACTGAAATTCAAATGTAATTTGCAACATCCCCTGCGAGGCTTCAGCTTGATAGGGGGTATAGGAAGTTAAAAACTCCGATTTGGAACAAATGGCTTGCACAAGTGCTGGCACATGATGCTCATAAGCACCACCTCCTAGATAACTTGTCAATTTTGGAAATGTGTTTTTTTCTGCAATCTCTTCTAAGAGACGCATCCCCTCCAATTCAGCTAATCCATCATCCACATCGATTTGTGGCAGTAGTAATTTATTAGGGATATCCTGGAAAAGAGCTTCTATATTAGCTATCCCCAATTCATGAAGCATAGATTGAATTTGATCGAGTTGATTAGAAGCAAAATCCATAATCCATTTCCCCTACAATCGAACATTTTTAGATATCGCCACGGCAGTGGCCTAAGAGTTTAGCCCCGTATGAAGGCATACTTGTACCCACATCTTTTTCTTGATATGTTTCTATAGTAAAACTCCAAAAGAATGTAGATAATGTGTTTTTGAGTCCGAGCCTGCGAGGACGATTGCATAACAGCCCATAGTGACCGAGTCCGAAGGACGACCGAACTATGGGAAAGACAAAAAAAATATGGAGCCCAGAACGAAGTGACGGGCGATATATTTGGGGTCGCCCGTCACTTCGTTCTGGGCTCCATATTTTTTTTTATCTTTCCCACAGCTCTGTCGTCCTCGCAAGCTCGGACTCGGTCACTATGGGCTGTTATGCAATCGTCCTCACAGGCTCGGACTCAAAAACACATTATCTATTCTTTCGAGCTTCACTGTAGAAGCACGTCAAGAAAAAGATGTGGGTACAAGTATGCCTTCACACGGAGCTAAACTCTTAAGCCACTATCGTGGCAAGTGCAAAACTAAATTTTTTCACACGTTTTAATGAAGGCGGTCATCTGCTAGTTCATCTAATTCTTTTTCATTCGAAAGCGACAGTTTAAATAACCATCCCCCTCTCTCTGGATCTTGGTTCACCAACTCGGGCGTCTGATTTAATAACGTATTGACTTCTGTAATCGTTCCAGAGACCGGTGAATAAACATCCGCAGCTGCTTTAGTCGATTCCAAAACAACAGCCTCTTCTCCCTTTTTCACATGCTTACCTACTTTTGGAAGCTCGACATAAACAATATCTCCTAACTCTTTTTGGGCAAAAAGAGTTATCCCTACTGTCCCAGTGCTATCTTTAACGCTGACCCATTCATGCGTCTCTGTGTATTTCATTTTCATTGCAATTCTCCCTTCTAAATTACCGGAAAAATAGTCATATCATTTTCATTGGAATTTATTCTATTACAAACGTACAAAAGGAAGAGCGACGACCTTGGCTGGGCACAAATCTTGACGGATTTGCACCTCGACAAGATCCCCTTTTTGCAATTTAGCTTCGACTAATATAATGGCAATTGCTTGATTCAGCGTGGGGGATTGCGTTCCCGATGTGACATACCCGATTTCTTTTCCATTTTGAAATACCGGATACCCTTCTCGTGCGATCCCTTTCCCTATCAAGGTGATTCCATATTCATGGCGGCAATGTTGGGACTGCTTCAAGGATTGTAAAGCTGCTTTACCTAAAAAATTTGATTTATGCCATTTAACCGTCCAGGCCGAAACACTTTCGGTTACTGCAATGGTATCACTTAATTCATGTCCATAAAGCGCGTAGCCCATCTCCAAACGCAACGTATTTCTTGCCCCGAGCCCTATTGGCTCAATTCCATATGCCTTTCCCTTTTCGAGCAACGCCTTCCACAACTTCACAATCGCGGAATGGGCCGCATAGATCTCAAACCCATCAGAACCGGTGTATCCTGTTCTTGCAATCGTGATGGTCAATCCTTCGTCAAAAACATTCAAAAATTGCATATGCTTTAATTGGACGACCTCTGGAAACAATTGTGAAAGAACTTTCTCTGCATGAGGACCCTGCAAAGCAAGAATCCCATCTTCCCGAAATCGATCTGTGATGACAACTTGAAAATCTTTTGCGTAGTGCTGCAAATGGAGAAGATCCTTTTCACGGTTGCCTGCATTCACAATGACAAAAAATTTCTTTGGGTTTTCTTGATAGACGATCAAGTCATCCACACAAGTGCCATTCTCCGCACACCACACGGTATAAGTCGCCGTGCCATCCTGCTTATCACTTAGATCATTCGTAGAAAGAAAATCAAGTAAGGCTAAGGCATCCTCTCCCTCTATGAAAATACGTCCCATATGGGAGACATCGAATAATCCGACCTGCTGGCGTACGACTTGATGTTCGTGAATGATTCCTTGATAGTGGATCGGCATCTCCCACCCATGAAATTCCACTAACTTAGCTCCTAAGTCTTTATGTATTTCATAGAGTGCGGTTTGCATGTGTGCTCCACTATCGCAAGAGTTTCAAACTTCCCCAGAGAGAGGGTTGCTGTTCGATCTGATAATCTTCTGTTACAACCGAAAAGTGTTGTGGAACCCCATTCGCCTGATTGATGCGATAAGTAAATCCCAAACGGTTGAATTGTTCTGGATCATATCCATGGAGACAATGTTTAGGAATAAAAATATTCAGACTATAATGGTCACTCTTATTCGATACTTTTATTTTTAGATCGTTAGGATCACACAATGGATGGATATCTTCAGTACGAAAATGAGTTTTCTCCCCTGCAAAATGCCCTTCCACCCCTTCTGCTAAAAAGAAAACGTGATGGCAAAATCGAGTATTAAATCCCGATGTCTTCACATCGCGCGTGTCAATAAACAGTTCAACACTATCGCCACGCTCAACATCGGGATAAACAGCTCTTCGGAATGGATGATTGACGACTACATAAGCCTCTAAACCATCCGTACACCATCCCATTGCAACCTCTGCAAAGAAAGCCTCTCCACACAGTGCTGATGTATCTGGAAGAAGGTATTTCTGAAAATTTTTCTTTCCCAAATAAGGGAAATTTTCCGGTTTCCAGTCCACCATCTGCCGACAATCAGCACTGAGCTGAAAGAAATTAATAGGCGTTATCGCAGCAAAATCATCTATCATTATTGCTGCACATTTAGGTATTCTAACGACATCGCTTTATCCTTATCGATCTGCTCCATGATTTGTCTCATCAACTGCTGTTGAGCACTGTTAGATAAGACACGTTTTACCTGATTCATGCTCATCGCAACGGTATCAGCACCCATATTCGTTCCCTTCTTATCGAGGTGGAAAAAGCTTAAATCGCCATTAGCTGGAGTGTTGACCTTTGTCCAATCCCCATCATTTAACGCAAACACTTCCTTTTTATTCAGCAATCCATTACCTGTACTGCGTGTTTCTCGATGAACCAACATCTCAAGTTTCCACTGATCACTCAGTTTTCTAACCGGAGGCAATGAATCGACAATTTTCTCCGAGGTATCTTCAGAACGGACTAATGTCAATGCTGTTTTAGGATCTTTTTGAAGCTTTGCCTTCACATCACGCATATATGGGAAGAGGCGCAATGTTGCCGCATAATCCCCAATCATTTGCTGTGGAGCCACTTCAGGAGCGATTGCTGCTGCATAAGAACTGCCAATCGATTTCAACACTTTTTCAAAATAGCGATCTGCTACTGCATCTCTCACTTCAACGAGCGGTTTCCAGCTCTTATCATTGCTTTGGAACTCTTTAGGACTACTTTCTCTGATTTTGATATAGTAAGCCTCTAGATTAGCATCAAGCAATTTGCTCAACACCCCTTGCTTTTCTGCTTCAGCAAAAGTCAATACCTCAGGATCCTTGGCTCGATCAATCACTGTAATGCGATAATAGACATTCTGATCAGCTGTAAAATGGGAGAGCTTCTGGGCTGCATCTTTAGCCACGCCCTTGTGTAGATCCATCGACTGACTCGCAAGCGGAGCGGCATCCAGCAATGTCATCAATGCTTTACCATCTTCCAAACCTGCAAAAGAAGTATTCCCCCCTTTTTCATGTAATCCAACAGTCTGACGCACGGGTTCAGCTGCCAACAAGGCATTATCTATCCATTCAGGATGGGCATCTACAATCGATGAGCGAGCAAACGCATCAACACGTCCACGCGTTTTATCATCAAGCGCATCTAAGGCGTCATTTCTCTCATTTGAGGAAACCCCAGACTTTAGTCCCAATTCAGGAAATTGCTTTTTAAGCTTTTCCCAGCCAGCATCGCTTGTCTCCCATGTCCACGATTCCTTCACGCCCACATTGGTTTCGATCGCTTTTTTATCGACATGAGCCACTTCTAACAGATAACGCTTTTGAACCAATCCAGGAGCACTTTTCGACACTTCAGCAGCTGTTAAAAAAGTTTGAGGTAACATTAGCTTGTTCTTCTCATCATCTGTGCGCTTACTTACTGCATTCAGATAGGTTTCAAACTGCTGTAATGCCTGATAGCTATTGAGTCGTAGAGCTACTGGTAATTGATAAAGCTGTCCTTCAACAGATGCAAGTGCATAGGAATCAAACTGCTCAAATGTTTGTGGATCGACAAATACCGAATCCCCCATATCTTGGAATAATCGACGAAATAACATCACTTGCTGCCAAACTCTTGCAGCCATTGTGCGATCCATTCCCAAGCGACGCAGTTGCTCATCAAAATATTCTTGACTACTTGTCACTCCAAGTTTTGGATTGCGCACATTTAAACGATAACTCGATTCGGCATTAGCCATGAGTTCACCCATCGCGTCTGCTTTTGAAACATAATATCCTCTTTGTTCCGCAATGACAGCTGCATTCATAATAAATTGGGCAACGAGACGACTAAACCGAGGACCAAACCAATCTTCCATAGTGTGATACCCAAAGAGAGAGAGGTCGATGTAATCGAGATTGCGGTCAGGTGCCAGCCAGCTATACTGATTTTGTTGCGATTGCAACACACGTCGTAATAATGAAGGAGGGAACTGCCGCTCCATTAAAAAGAGAGCGATACGTGCATGAACAGCATCTTGAGTCAACGGATCACTCGCCCTGCGCATGACATTGAAATTGTTGAGCATTTCAGGTGAAAAATAGCTCCACGCAGACTCCACACCTACAAATTTCGCTTTTGGATGAGAATAGAGGTTATAACGCTGCTCTTTATCTAATCGAGCGATATAGTCTTGACGCATTTCATTCGCATAGCTGCTAATGAGAATTGTTCCTAAACCATTCGACAAAATATTATTTTTGACCACCCCGTCATTGAGGAAATTGGGTCCCCATACCCCACCATATAACTGTTTATCATCAGTATCGGTTCCAATGAAAACGACCATTTCATCGAGTTCCCGTCTCGTCACATCAGTGCCATCGACTTTCTTGAAAGCGATCTGTTCCCGGTATGAACCATCGGACATTGCACTAAAAGTGCCAAAAAATGAAAAAGAGATCACGATGACGATCGTAATCAAAACATAAAGATAACGTTGGTATCTGCGAAAGAAATCTAGCATGGATAAGGTTCTCCTATTGATAAGTGAAGATTACATTATCTCAAACAAGCAAATTTTTCCTATCAAAAATTATAAAAATTCATCTTCGGCAAGAAAATGATTGCATGAAAATTCGTACCTCATTAGAATGTGTGCTTAGTTAGATAAGTTTTAGGAACAGGATTAACATCATGAAAGTAAAAGCATCGATTAAAGCCGACCCATCGAAAGGAGATATCCTTGTTCGTCGTCGCGGCAGATTATATATTGTAAACAAAAAAGACCCTAATCGCAAGCAGAGACAAAAAGGCCCTGCACGCAAAAAATAGTAAGGATAATCACTTATGGCTAAAAAGTCATCCGTTGAAAAACAAATGAAACGTGAACGTTTGGTTGCCCGTAATTGGAACAAACGTCAAGAACTCAAAAGAAAGAGTGCAGACCTCAATGTTAGCGAAGAAGAACGCCAATTTGCACGTACTGCTCTCAATAAAATGCCACGCGACACATCGCCGATCCGTCTGCGCAACCGCTGCCAAGTGACAGGTCGTGCTCGTGGTTTTCTTAGAAAGTTCAATATGTCACGTCTCACATTCAGAGAACATGCTTCTGCTGGTATGATCCCAGGCGTAACCAAAGCAAGCTGGTAGTTATTCCGAAGGATGAATTCTGAAAGCTGAGAGATGAATTCATCCTTCATCTTTCAGAATTCATCCTTTCTTATCCAGTGCTTCCTGAACACGATCAATGAAATAGTTCGGTTCCTGAATCGCCTTCAGTGTATCAACCCGTACAGCCTGTCCACTTTCAATCAATTCCTCAATAGAAATTAATTCCCCTGTTTTGGCATCTAAAGGTGCCACAATATTGTGCACTAAGTCATTCTTAATATTATCATCAAAAAAAATCGACAGTGTCTTCGGATCTTCCCTATCAACATAGAACGGTTTCCCGTGTTTTGCCGTCATTCCATGTCCATTCCAATGCTTCCAGTCATCATGGATAGCTGCATGCTCAACTCGTCTAAGCAATTGATAAATCGAATCCGTTCCCTCTATCAATTTCCCATTGAACACCAATTGCTCCCCCCTAAACTCGCCCAATGATCTAAATATTTTTTTATATATTTTGTTAACTTCTTTCGCGACATCGACGGTTTCATCACCAAAACTTCGCAAAATAATGGAATAGGATATCTTTGCTTTATCTAAATGTTCCAACAAATGATAAAATGAAGGGAAAACCATCCCCGATGATTGATTCAAACTAGCCAATAAAGAGTTATAATCCTGTAATACAGTTTGATAGAGAGGGTGAGCCTTTTCTCGCAAGTAATCGACAAAGTGCTGAACGTGATATTTTCTCTCTTGGTAGACATTGTCATGTAAACTTGAACCAGGAACTAAGACATCATATACATACATCTCAAAACTCATTTTAGGTGTCGTAACATCCCATTGAGCTTCATATTTTTCAGCTAATAGCTCGTTGAGCACATCGGAAACTGACTTATTTCCTGCTTTATCACTAGCGATGAGAGTTTTATTGATATCGAAGTATAGGATTAAATGAGGGGTTACATCCCCAAACAGATGGATAGATAGGGTTGCTAAAACCACCACCATCCACAGTATTTTTTTATTAAAAATTTGAAATAAACTCATTTTTATACCTATATAATTCATTTTTATATACTTATGTATTATATAAATTAATATTTTATCATAAAAAAAATTAAAATTCAACAAGAAAGTTAACTGTGAGAAGGGCAAATTTTTACGAAAGAATGAGAGATACCAATAATTTGCAAATTCGCCACGGCAGTGGCTTCAGAAATTAGCCCCGTGTGCAGGAGCCTCCGGCGACGTAACGCGGGGTATGGAAAGAAAAAAACAAGCCGCGGTAGCGGCGTAAGAGAGCTATTGGTTAGAAATTTTTTATCAAAACATTCATCATAACACACAGCTTTTTTTGATTAATAGCTCTTACACCGCTCCCGCGGCTTGTTTTTTTCTTTTCATACCCCGCGTTCCGTCGCCAGGAGCTCCTGCACACGGGGCTAATTTCTGAAGCCACTGCCGTGGCGAATTTAAACCCTCGAGCGATGATGTCGTTCTTGTCCTTTAACCTATTTCCAATAGTATTTTTGGGAACTTAACATTTTTTTGAACCAGGTGGGTGCCTTTACACTCATCACTCCAAGACGATAACCGAGCCATTTGGTCAGAATGTGAGCAAAACCATAGGGCAATAGATGGGGAGTTTTGATCAATTTTTTTATCATAAATCTTACATATTCCTGCCCACGCTTCGAATCCTTGCCAGCTCCTATTAACAGCTTCGCATATGAGGTCCGAGCAAGTCCGGTATCAAAATGTCGACAAAATTCTTGTTTTAAGGAATAACAATGGGAATGGAGAGCTTTTGCCTCTGCGACATAGGCTATTTTATATCCTTTTCTCAATATTTTCGCTGTCGCAACCGTGTCTTCACCCAAAAGAACCCGGGGAAAACCCCCTATTTCATCCAAAACACTATTCTTATAAGCCGCACATGAATTTGAACAGAAAAACGTATAGACTCCATGATGAGGGAGATCCTCAATTCCTCTGAGCTGACTCTTCTCTGGATAATTAAATTCTCTAGGAAATGCTTCAAAAAATGAGGCATTAGGATAGGGAATCTGTCTCGCATAAGCAATCGATGCCTGCTTATTTAGTAAAGGAGCCACCAACTGACCCAACGCATGCTCATCTACTAAATAAGCATCCTGCGTCAGCATCACCACGATATCAGTGCCCAAATGACGACGCGCTAGCTCTCGAGTGCCTCCATGGTTAAATTCCCCACTCGGAATCATTAAGACTTCAGCCCCTAGCTCTCGAGCTAAATCAGCTGTCCCATCGGAGGAAGAAGAATCGACCACAAGCACGCGTGGCTTGAGAGGTGATTGCAACAATGGGGGTAATCCCCGGCTCAAATGTGCCCTTCCTTGATAAGTTAGAATCACACAACCAATTGTTGGAAAATTTGAAGTCATATATCCCTACTCCTGACTAATTGGAGGTAACACAAAAACATCTGTCAATTCATCAAAATTGCCTGCTGTAGGCAGTGCTTCAAGTTCATAGTAATAATCCCCTTCTTTCAAGGGATGAACCTTAGTTACTTTCGCAACAAGCAGATGAGGGGGAAATACTCCATCCATTCCTGTTGTTACAAGTAGATCCCCATTTTTGAGGATTGCCTTTGCAGGTAAGCCAGAGCCATCGAGCGGTTTACCATTGCGCAAATCACGCGCAGGTCCCTCCTCATCGGCAAAGTCATAATTGAAACCTATCCCAGTAAGAAGATATCGTTGAGTGCGCCATAAAGGTTTTCCAGCCCCATGAATCTCCCCCTTGGCTAGAAAAGATTGATCACGCATTGCTCTAACTGACGGGGTGAGTTCAGAGTCGGTGATTAGCTGGACGCGTGCTTGCTTTCTTCCGACGTAGTCGATGATTCCTACAACTGAATTTCCAACGACGACCGGACTATTTTTTGCGACCACGATTTTTCCTAGTTTCTCGTTTGTTGCATTTCCAACATCAATCCACATCGAACTATTCCACGACTCAGGAGAGCGAACAATAATCCGAGCTGGAATGGACTGTAGCTGTAGCTGGAATAGCCTTTCAGTTTCAATCTTATGACGCTTATTGACTAGATCAACTGTCTCAACATTGAAACTCCCTTCGGCTGCTTTTAAGTGCGAGATTAATTGGATCTCATGTTGAAGGACTTCTTTAAGATGGGTAATTTCGGTACGCAATAAAGCATTTTCCAGGCGCAGTTTATTTAACTCGCCCGTCTCTATCTCTAAAGTACGTCCCTTTTCCGATTGACTCACCGAAGCAACCATGCTTTTTGCAGCGAGTATCTGCTTCCAGGAAGGCGCCATAAATGCCACTGCCGATCCGCGAATGTGTTCAGTAGACTCTCTCGGCAAACTCACCAGAGCCAATAATGAACAGAAAAGGAAAAAATAACTATAACCAATTTTTTTTCTCATGAGTTCACAATATCATGAATTGCGTTGATCACATAGTCGAGATTATGGTGGTTTAATCCAGCCACGTTGATTCGTCCATTTGTCGGCATATAGATCGCATATTTTTCAATTATTCGTCCCACTTGAGCAGGTGTTAAACCACTAAATGAAAAGAAACCATTCTGTCCTTCTAAAAAACTCCAATCCCGTTTTTGATCTTTTGCCTGCAATCCGGAGATGAACTGCTGACGCATGCTCTTCATCCGATCGCGCATCCCGGCAAGCTCTTCTAACCACAATGATCTTAGAGCGGGTGTTTGTAAAATTTCGGAAACAACCTGCGCTCCATGACGGGGCGGATTGGAATAATTAGCCCGAATAAGCTGCTTAACTTGACTAGCAATATTGGGAAGGATTTCTTTATTATTTGCAATAATTGCAATAGACCCCACCCGTTCACAATAAAGTCCAAAACTCTTTGAGAATGAATTAGCGACTAACATCTCATGCCCTTCAGAAGCAAAGTAGCGCACAGCCGCAGCATCCTCATCAGTAGTTCCTGAAAACCCTTGGTAAGCCAAATCAAAAAATGGGATGAGCTTCCTTCGTTTAATGAGTGTCGACAACTCTTTCCACTGATCCATCGTCAAATCGATACCGGTTGGGTTATGGCATACTCCATGCAGAAGAACAACACTTCCAGACGGAATCTGGCCAATATCCTCACACATTCCCTTAAAATCAAGGGTACGATTCGCTGCATCATAATAGCGATATTCCTTCACCTCCATTCCCGCTCGACTGAATACTAAGCGATGATTGGGCCATGTTGGATGGGAAATATAAATAGTTCGACTAGTTTCCTGAAGCAAGAAATCGGCCCCCACGCGCAATGCACTCGTACCCCCCACAGTCTGTGCCGCATACAATCGTCCTGATAATTTTTCTAATAATGCCTCTCCAAAAATTAACTGCATCGTCAACTTGATGAAAGTGGGATCCCCATCTAAAGGAAGGTATTCCTTATGAACTTGTTTACTTAGTAAGGCAGCCTCTGCCTGTCTGACACAAGAAAGAATTTGAAATCGACCTTCCTCATCTTTGTAGGCTCCAATTCCAAGATTGACCTTACACGCTCTCGGCTCAGCCGAAAACGTAATAGGTAACGTCATAATGGGATCATCAGGAAGTCTGGTAACGGATTCAAAAAACGACATAACACCTCCAGGGGGGAAGGATGAAAGAGGAAGGATGAAGGATAAAATAAAAAACACATGGAGCGTAACGGGATCGAACCGTTGACCTCAACAATGCCATTGTTGCGCTCTACCAACTGAGCTAACGCCCCTTATCACAGCCTCTTATTCCCGGTAATTTTACAGATCGTCCTATTTTCCCTCAACCTTTTTTCAGGATAGATTGAACTACGGAACGCAATTCATCGCAAAGGCACAAAGAAAAGGCAAAGATACGCGAAGAGCAAAAAAATTAAACATAAAAAAACAGCCATAATCAACTGTGATAGTACTTAAGAAATTTAAATATTGTTTTCCTCTCTTCGTTCTCTGTGGTGAAATTAGTAAAAATGCCTGTGTATTGTTGTTCTTCGCGTATCTTTGCCTTTTCTTTGCGCCTTTGCGATGAATTGCGTTCTGTAGCTCAACCCATTAATTCCGCTTGCAAATTGATAAGCTTCCAAGATATGCTACATGTTTCCAAACTAATGAGGCATTATGGCAGAACAAACAGCAATTACTCCAACTCGAGCTCAAGACTACCCTGAATGGTTCCAACAAGTAGTCAAACATGCCGACATGGCCGAAAACTCCCCCGTGCGCGGTTGCATGGTCATTAAACCATGGGGCTACGGAATATGGGAACATATCCAACGTCAACTCGATGAGCGCATTAAAGCCACTGGACACCAAAACGCCTATTTTCCACTCTTTATTCCTCTCAGTTTCCTCGAAAAAGAAGCGACACACGTCGAAGGCTTCGCAAAAGAATGTGCTGTTGTCACCCACCACCGCCTCGAAGAAAAGAATGGACGTTTAGTTCCTACTGGAGAACTAGAAGAACCTCTCATCGTGCGTCCTACCTCCGAAACAATCATCGGAGAATCATTTTCCCGCTGGGTCGAATCGTATCGCGATCTCCCTCTCCTCATCAACCAATGGGCAAACGTCGTACGTTGGGAACTGCGCCCACGTATCTTCCTCAGAACAACAGAATTCCTCTGGCAAGAAGGACACACCGTACACGCTACCGAAGAAGAAGCCATCGAAGAAACATTGAAAATGCTCGAAGTCTATCGCGAATTTATGGAAAATGTATTGGCATTGCCTGTCATCCTAGGGGAAAAATCCCCAGGTGAACGTTTCCCAGGAGCTGTAAGCACATACTGCCTTGAAGCGATGATGCAAGACCGCAAAGCTCTCCAGGCTGGCACTTCACACTATCTAGGGCAAAACTTCGCCAAGGGATCAAATATCCGCTTTAGCAATAAGGAAGGCCAAGTTCAATATGCCTACACAACCTCATGGGGAACGACCACGAGAATGATTGGCGGGGTCATTATGACCCATGGTGATGATGATGGACTACGCCTTCCACCCAGAATTGCCCCTAAACAAGTCGTAATCATCCCAGTCATTCCAAAACCTGAATTGGAAGATCAAGTCCTTGCCTACGCCGAAGTGATCGCCACAAAAATCAAAAGCCAAACTTTCCACGGACAGCCTGTTTCAGTCATGATCGACAAGAGAGATAAAAGAGGTGGAGAAAAGAGCTGGGAATGGATCAAAAAAGGGGTGCCACTCCGAATTGAAGTGGGTCCACGCGATATGGAAGCGCAATCGATGATGGTAGGCCGCCGCGACCTCCCTCATAAAGAGAAAGCGAAAGTCGGTATCGACCAGATTGCGGATACCGTTGTCACAATGCTCGAAGCTATCCAACAAAACTACTTCACACAGGCTTGTCAATTCCGCGACAATAATATCCGCGATGACATCACAACCCTCGAAGAGATGAAAAAATTCTTCACACCCAAAAGCGAAGAACGCCCAGAAATTCACGGCGGATTTGTTCGTGCAAAATGGTGTGGGGATCCAGCAACAGAAAAAATGCTCGATGAACTCAAAGTTTCGATTCGCTGCCTGCCACTCAAACAAAGTGGCACCGAGGGGCGCTGCATTCTAACAGGAAAGAAAGCTACGATTGATGCCATCTTCGCCAAATCCTACTAACACGAGTTGTAGCGGCACGAACAAAACGCAAAAAAATACCAGGATAAACAAGATGGGAAAGATAAAAAAACAGGGATAATAATTGGGGATGGGATGAACTACGGAACGCAATTCATCGCAAAGGCACGAACAAAAGGCAAAGATACGCGAAGAGCAACAAGAGCAAAAAATATCAGGATGAACAATGAGAAAGATAAAAAAAACAGAGATAAGAATTCGCCTTAATATTCTCAGATCGTTATTTCATGTAAAAGGCAAAAAAAATCATCTTTCTCATTGTTCATCCTGATATTTTTTGCTCTTGTTGCTCTTTGCGTATCTTTGCGGCACTTAGCGTCTTTGCGATGAATTGCCTTTTTCTCGTAGCAATCAATACTGTTAACGCACGAAAAGCCAGTGTTGCCTGACATTTAGGCTAGCTCGGTTTTGTTTCGTTTTATTTGGATTCCGGATATTGGCGAGATCTCGCTCTAACTTATCTTCTAGAGTCTTTTGCAATGTTTGAAGCTCCACCCAATTTTCCTCAGTGAAAGCCTTCTCTGTTTCGAGAAAACACTTCATCTGCTCAGGTTTAACATTTAATTCTTGATAGAGTTCATCCGTTTTGCGGTTAATCGCTTCTATCTCCAATTCAAGCTTCTCAATCGCAAGCGCTATTTTCTGATGATTTTTTTCCACATCAGTTTCTGATCCAAACATTTTCCCTCCAAACAACTGAACAAAAACATCTAGGCCAAATTATATCTTAAGTGGTAATTTAAAGAAATCAGCAAAGGATAAACCGATGACCCCTATTTGCCTATGGCTACTTCCCGTTTTCGGCGCTCTAATTGGCTCTGTCTGTGCTTTCATTTGCAGTAAACAGCTCAAAGCACAATTAAATTCTGTCTTTAATCCCCAACTCCGTCAAGATCTCGGAAACGGAAAAATCATTGAAGGAGAGATCGAAGCCATCATTTCACAACACCTAGATGATCTCGTCGTCTCCCTCAAATCCCAAATCCCCATGGCAAGCATGCTTTTAGGTCAGTCCCGCGAAGAAAAACTAAAGGCAGAAGCCCGCCAAGAACTATTTAAAGCAGTTCCTGCCCTCGTTGAACTCATTGAAGAACAAACAGCCCCTCCCCTTCTGAAATTAACGACCAAGCTATGGCGATCGGTGACTTTCTCACTCATGACCATTTCAGCTCTTGTCGGGGCATTGATTGGTCTCATTCAACTGGGAATATTCTCCTTGCTCTGTAACTAGAAATCAATCCTCGATACAGTAGGTTCTGTAAAGTCCATATACCGTTTAAATAGTGCCTGATAAACCTGCTCTTTTAAACCTTCACTGCTAGAGTTTGTACATTTACATAACTCAAGATCATTCATTTCAAATTTAACTATGTTAGCTAGATCGCTCATATCAACAAGTCTAATAAAATCACTGAAAATGTGATAATTACCCTTAGCCCACCAGCCCATCTGCGTGACAATTTCTGAAACGCCATTATCCGGAATCTGAGCATCCACTATATGTGGTAAAGGCATTCCACCAACTCCTTCTTCGGGCATCAACCACATGCAGTTTGCAGGTCTAAAATCTCCTGCCAACGCTGTTCTTTGTCCCACTGATGAAGTAAACACCTTCATCAAAATATCGATGAGATAACGATCTAAATCTGATAACTGTTCGTAACTTTTTTCGCAATTTTCTGGAGCTGTCCAACCCGCCGTTGAAATCGCTTTGTCCATAAGCTGGAAGATTCCAATACCTTCCTCTCCCTTTTCCGGAGCTGCATCGAGAATCCGCTCAGCAACATACATGCCACAACTTTCTAACAATGGCATTTGCCGTTCCAAAAATCTTGAGATCCCTATATCATCTTTTGAAATAAACCCAGGAGTATAAACGGAATATTGAGTATCATGAACCAATTCGGGCTTCAATTCAGGCATTTTTAATGCAATTGTTGCAATGTCGATAACGCGGTCCTTTGAGCACCCTAATCCAGGATCAGCACGAAGAAGGACTCTTGCATTTCCTAATGCCAATCTATCGGTATCACAAGCATAAACAATATGGAATTTCCCCTCATTTCCTTCTACATTCATTTTTTGTCCAAATTTTCCTTCCGCAATCAATTCTGTTTTAGATTTCCACCCACCAATTTTCTTTACTGGAAATTGGAATCCATTTATCGAAATAAATAACTCATCTCCTCCATTCTCAGTAAGTGCCAGAGAATTCATTCTCACTTGTACCCTGGCAGCCTTTTCAGGTCGTTGAAGACCTCGTGCCAAACTTTTTCCTAGCGATCGAGGAGGGGTGGTTCTTACTCGGGGAGGGGTGGCTTCTTGTTTGTAGGATAAAGGTGGAGTTAAAGTGAACTGTTCATCCAATGAAGACGAACTTAGAGCAAACTGTTCGTCAGATGAGGACGCACTTTCAGCTAGTGGACCATCAACTTGTGGACTATTAGCTAGCGAATAATCAGTTTGTGGACCATCAGCTTGTGGAGTATTAGCTAGTGAACCATTAGGACTTGTATTAGGTAAAAGAAAACCTTGCAACATAGGGAAGCATAAATCGTCTGGAGTTAGAGGATCTAACTCAGAACTATAGGGAGTTAGAGAATCTAATTCACAGGAAGAACTCGAATCACTTTTCGGTGGAGTTTGAAAACTCCTTGCACTAGTCGTATCACAGAATGAACTAAACTTCACAGGGGAAGAAAAAAGATTCGATTCCTGTCTTTTGGGAGATTTTTTAGGAGTTACACAATCTGGAGAAGAAAAAAAATCCAGTTTCTGTATTTTACGAGATGGTTTAGGACTTGAACAATCTTGAGAAGGCGAAAAAAGCGATTTCGGTGCTTTAGGGGATCGAGGACTTAAACAAGCCTGAGACAGATCTAAAATAACATCCCCAATTTTATTACTAGGACCCCCAGTTTTTCTGGGTCTTTTCCCCTTTCCTATTTTTTCAGGACTGAGAAATTGACTTGATAACCGGTTTTCTTTGTCCAATAATGGACTTTCTTGATATTTAGAAGGTGTTAATGGCTGCATATTATATTACCTTTAATTAAAAATGTTTATATTTATAAACTAACTTAATTTAATTATTGTACAACAAACAGATTAAAAAATCAACCAAATAATAAACAAAAACAAACTTGTTAGTAATAACAAATTTAACTTTACAGAGGTATTATTTAATATAATTTTAAACAACACAAAATAATTAGATAGTAATTTATCTAATTGAACAATTTTATATTAATAGAGTTATATCGAAAGATCATTGTCAGGGGAGTATTAGAGAAAAACTCAGCGCTATTCGCACTTATATAAGAGATAGTTTCCAGCAGCGATGAATTTTAGGATCATCAAAATCAATCGGACGAGTTTTATGCGAAATCTCTTCGATTTCACATGATGCAAACTGTTGATTATCAAAGACAAACCTACGTGAATTGGTACTAAAAAACAGAGTCCCACTCTTAGAGAGCAACTTTAAAGACTTGGATATCAATGAGATATAATCAATCTGGACATCGAACAGTTGATCCATTTTCTTTGATCTTGAAATAGTTGGAGGATCAATGATAATAACATCATACTTCACTCCTGCCCTCATTTCACTATCGAGAAATTTTAAACAATCAGCTCGAACAATTGTATGATCATGCAAAGGAAAGGAATTAAGAATAAAATTTTCTTTGCCCCATTCAGTATAGGTATTAGACATATCGACACTTTTTGTAAAAGATGCCCCTGCAGCTGCTGCATGAATGCTAAATGAACAGGTATAAGCAAATAGATTCAATAGACGCTTTCCCTGACAAGCCGACGCGACAATACGACGCGTTTCTCGGTGATCTAGAAAAAGTCCTGTATCGAGATAATCAATCAGATTCACCCAAAACTTCACCCCATATTCATGAACAACAAAAAACTCTTTGAGCGCTGCCACTTTTTCATATTGACGTGTCTCTTTACTTTTCGCACGTGTTCGCCAAAAAACAGAAGCGGAAGTGACTCCAAATACACACTGAAGAGCTTTAGTTGTTTCCTCGACCAACTCTTCAGGGGGATCTAAATCCTCACGCCCTTTAGAAAAGTACTGCACACAGAATCGTCCTGCATAATAATCAATTGCTAAAGGATACTTAGAAATACTGCGATCGTAAATTCGAAAACAATCGGTATTCGTCCTTTTGGCCCACTTGCGCAGATGACGATAAGTATTGCGGATACAGTTAGCTAACGGAAGGCTTTTATCTTCTCCGTCGGCAATTTCAAGGAGTGTAATCATGGTTTTAACGACTCCAAAAAGGGTTCTTTCCAATGATAATGATCTAATAACCCAGTGACATCTCTTTTTAAAATCGTATAGGCAATATACAAAGCCTCCACAGAAGCAAGCCCTTCTTCCGGATTCGGACAATCATCTTGCCTTCTCGGATAGGCTGTGCGATATCCAGAAGGGATGCTGCGCGTTTCCATCGCCATTTTTTTATCGACAAATGCCCTCATTTTCTCTGCATAGCGCCATGTCGCGTCGAGAAGGAAAAGTCCGCGATCGGTATCTTCGATGGATAACGGCGGACCATCCATAGCGAGTAACACATACCCCGAAAGATCTGGCAATTGAGCGTCGGGATACGAAAAGAAACGAAAATCTGAACGCTGCTCTAACCCACGCAAACTGCACTTTTTTAAGTTCTCTCGTCGGTGACGTAAAACATATGTAGGTGGAAATGATTGCATCAATACCGTTGTTTCGTTAAGATTTGGTTAACCAGATAAAGGAGTATACACTCTTTATCGTTTTTTGTACACCCTAACCAGGATACGTATATGATTGGTAAATGTTTCATGCTGGGCATTAGTCTATTGCTCGCACAAACGTGCTCGCTATTCTCAGATGCCCCTCCCTCAAATATCGATTGGCAAACTAACTATGAAGCGGCAGCTCAACAAGCCAAAGCCACTTCAAAACCACTCCTTCTTTTCTTTACAGGATCAGATTGGTGCACTTGGTGCAATAAGCTCGATGAAGAAGCCTTAAACACACCAGACTTTGCCAATAAAGTCGGAAACAAATTCATCTTCGTTAAACTTGATTTCCCCCTCTACTCAGCTCAGGACTCACAACTAAAAATTCAAAACAAACAATTGCAACAGCGATTTGATGTGCGCAGCTATCCTACAATCATTATTGTTGACCCTCAACAAAATCAACAAATTGGATCCACTGGATATCGTCCAGGTGGCGGACAGCTCTTTGCCGACCACTTACTGCAGCTCATCGATGGGTACTCATCCTATAAACAGAAGATGAGCGCTCTCGATAGTGGTAAGCTGACGGGACATGAGTTCAAGCAACTCTATGAGAAAGCAAAAAAACTCGATTTGCAAAATGATGCTAATCGAATCGTCAAAAGAGGGATTCATTCAGATGAATCCCTCTTTTTTTTGACTGAACGCTACCGTTTTTTATCCTATGATGGACAGATCCACTCCAAAGAAGCCATGGCTCTCCGCCAACAGTTATTGGCCGCTGATCCAAGCAACCAGAAATTCATCCCTTACCAAATCGCCATCATCGAATACGAAACTTACGCTGCTGAAATGGAAAAAGAACATTATAGCCCTGAAATTGCCATTGCCCCTCTGAACGCTTATATCGAAAAATATGGTCACCAAGATAAAGAACATCTATGGCGCCTACAAATGATGATTGCACAGGTCTATCTCGATAAAGACCAGATGCTTCCGGCCCTTAAATATGCACAGGATTGCTACGAATCAGCCCCCTATGCAGCTCAGTCTGAAATTGCCCGAGCCGTTCAAAATATCCGCTCTCAAGCCATTTCATCCCCCCCTCCTCTCACTTGCCATTAAGTCTGCACATCCTGTATAATAGAATTAGAAATTAACTACTTTAATAGTTGTTTAGTTTTTGAATTTTTATTATAAAGGGAAATAAAAGAATATGTTACCATTACATCCTCGCATTACTTCTGTAGTTGAAGCTGACGATGGCAGACTCCATATCCAATTAGATTCAGGCAAAGACCCCGTAAAAGTACGCACCCACTGGTCGATAACAGGCAGAATCTGGGCGTGGTTTGGCAATGCAACGGAAATGACTTATCTCGATACACATGGGAAAGAGCAAAAGAAATATGTAAACGTGGGAAGCCTGTTTAAAAAAGTTTACTGCTCAGAAATCAAAGATAAAGACGCGATTAATAAATTTTATGATGATATACGAAAACAAACTGATATTCAAAATCGAGTTAAAAATTTCAAGAAAACAACGACTTCGACAATTAAAGACGGCCTAGAAAAATGTTTAAATGATCTAGATACAATGCTGACTGGTGAAGATGGAAATAAAGTCAGCAAACTGTGGAAGACATTTAAGGCTGCTCACACCGTTTCTACACCCTCTCCCTTTTCTGTTCATAGTATCCCCGCACATCAACCTCAACCACTCCCTCTTACACCAGAGAAACCTCTAACTCCTCCTTCAAACATACAAGTGGACTCCCCCAAAACTCCAACACCTATTCCTCCTGGTCCAGTAGTGTCACCACAACCTTCTACCCCAATTATTCCAATAAAACCAGCTAATGAAGAAGACGAGTTTGATTTTGAACCTGATCCAGCAGCCTGGGATAACTACGGTGAAGTCGATGATGATTTAACCCCTATAGCGGTTCAGGAACCTGTAACTGAACCTGCACTTCCTCGAGAAACCAAAGAATACCAGCTTGCCAACGGACTTAAAACCTCTAAATACACCACATATAAAGCGTTAGAAATCTTACAAAAAAAAGATCTTGATCCCATGGGCAAAACTTATGGGAAAGCCATCGATAATGGCGATTGCTTCTGGGATTCATTTGCACAAGCCTTAAACCAGACATTAGGGGAAAAAGTAGATGTAAAAGAGTTGAGAAAGATCGTGAGCAAAAAGGTCAATCAACCTAATCAGGATAGCTGGCTCAAGGGCACCATGAAAAATGATTCTATGGAAACCCAGGAGGAATATAAAAAATACGTTTTTTACACCTCTGGTGAGCTCGATCTCATGAGAAATTCAAAAGAACATGAGAGTCGGTATCCTGTTTTTGGTACGGCAACACGAGATGGTAAGATTCTTTGTGACCATTATCAGGTCAATTTACAGGTTTATATGGCTGAACCAATGATTAAAGAAATCTCCTCTCAAAAAGAGTTAGATAATCCTTTGAATTATGGGGTCGGAAAATCTGATTTTATTAAAATCGATCCTAACTTTCCCACAATTGAGATCGTGCAATGCCCAGGTCATTTTATGCCCATCATTAAGAAAAGCCAATAGAAATAATCATAGACAAACAACCATGGACATGGACGATAGACGAACAACCATGGACGAGCTGCCATGGACAATATGGATAAATCGATTGCAGCTTGTCTATGGTTGTTTGTCTATTGTCCATGTCCATGGTTGCTCGTCCATCGTCCATGTCCATCGCTGTTTGTCTATGTCCTTTATTTTTCTCTTGTTACTTTTGATATAACCATTCTTAAACAAAACCAATCACATAGTAAAAATTAAAACATTGCAATAAATACAAAAATATAGTATAATTAAATTATTAATTATCGTTTCTATATTAAAAACATGAGGTTACTAATGAATTTAATGACCGTCTCAGATTTTTTGAATCCTCCTGTTCAGACTCCTTCGTCTGCAGCCGCCGCATCTGATTCCCCTTCTGCAGCTGGGCCTGAACCTTTGAACAGAAAGGAAATCGAACATGCAGCGTATAAAGCCTTAAATAGTCTAATCAATCCTCCTGATATTTATTCAGGTGCTGAGTATGATCCGGAAGGTAGGAGGGAACTAGATGAATTTTACTCTAAAAATTACCTAAGCTTAAACATAGTTGATGAGAATGGAATCCGTAAACAACAACTCATCAAACGTCTGGGATGTGGAGGGAGTAAAAGAGCAATTCTACTTGATCCTAGCACTGCTTTATTGATACCCAATATGGATATAGATCCTATTTCTAAGATCGCTGAAAGATGGGAAAGAAATATATCAGAAGAAATCGCAGTATCTGAGTTTATAAAAACGATTGGATTCTTGTCTCCGTCACTAAAAAAGGTTCATATCTCAATCTCAGATTTCATGATTCCTGCCTATACTTCTGAAAGCTTTGAAAGTTTTAATTCAAAAGGGATCTTCATCATAGACCAAAAAAATAAACACTCTTCATCATGGAAATATCGTGAGAAATTCCTATTTAAAACAAATGCAGAACGACTAGAACCAGAAAATTGGAATTCTCCAATGTCTAGAGTGATCGTCGACATCATGCAGCTTATTTTATACAAAGCTAATTTTGGAAGTGATTCTAAAAATTTAGCTCTCGTAGAAAAGAGATCAGAACGTGCAGTCTGTCAACACGAAATAAGATATTTTTGCTTCGATTTTTCTAGTAAAATGCGAACAACCGAAATTCCAGAACTCACATGCAACCCACAATTCGATTCTACTAAGATAGGTTGGATAGAAAATTACGCATTTAATTGCATCAATGAAATTCTGATTTCTATTTTCGATTATGAATTTTCTAATTCTAGGATACCTAGAGATCAGATAAAAGAGTTCCGTGAGAAATTGGAAAAAAAATATACCCAAGTATTTATGGAAGCCTATCACAAGACTGAAACACAGCTAGAAAATCCCCCTCATAGGCGCTAGAATGACTGTGAAAATAGGCATTCTTTTTGGAGTGCGCGTGACTTGTCACCGCTTTGTCTAGCTCGACTTGTCGAGCGTATAAGCGACCCCTCATATGCCTAATTACTAATTATATGGGTGGCATATTCTTCCTGATCAATACCTTACCAGATTAAGGCACGTCTCTGGTTGTTTATACGCTCGACAAGTCGAGCTAGACAAAGCGGTGACAAGTCACCGCACTCCAAATTCGATTGAATATTTCTTTGTTGGACTATCATTTTATTGAACTTCATGCCAAGTTGTCTCTTTGCGATATTCTTTAGGGATTTCTAATAGAAATCTCGATGGGGCACACGCCACCTCCACTCCCATCCGTTTGCGTTGACGGGCCATGCTCAACGTAAGAAACGCTTTTGCACGAGTGATTGCCACATACATCAACCGTCGCTCCTCTTCAATCCCCGACTCCTTGAGGCTTTTCTCGTGAGGGATGATGTGATCTTCCATCCCAACCAAAAAGCAAGCGGGGAATTCCAACCCTTTAGCACTGTGAATGGTCATCAAAGTGACCATATTTTGATCTGTCTCTTTTGAAGAATTCTTCCACTGATCGGATAAAGGCATCGTCAAAACAAAATCATGCAATGAGCACTGTTTAAGTGCATGCGTTTCATATTCTTTTAAAGTCGAAATAAATTCTTGGACGTTTTCCCATTTAAAAGTCCTCATCTGAGTACTTTGAACTTCCTCGTTGATCGCTTTTTCGTAATTGATTTCCTTCACAAGCCAATCAAGGGTTTCATGCATATTAGGACTGGTAAATTTGCTTTTGGCAGTAGAAAGTGTTTCAAGAAATTGTTGGATCCCTTTGAAAGATTTCCCTGAAATCTGTTCTCCTAATGCTGAATAGTCGGAACCGCCAGAAACGACTCCTTGCAGTACCTCCCACAATGGGATCGATCTCGATCGATTATAGGCTGTGAGAATATCGAGAGAATTTTCCCCAATTCCTCTACGTGGATAATTGACCACGCGCAACAATGCTTCTTGATCGAGTGGATTGACAATCACGCGCAGGTAGGCCATTAAATCTTTGATCTCTCTTCGCTCATAAAATTCTGTTCCCCCAAACACCTGATAAGGAACTCCTCGCACCCATTCCTGACCCTCTTGCCAGGTGTGTTTCATCAATGCCAACTCAAATGGACGAGCCAATGCGTTAGAACGGTAGAGGATGGCCATGTCTCCCCATTTGAGGTTTTGCTGTTTTCTGAGTCGATCCATGCGACACACCACCGCTTGCGCCTCATCACTTTCTGTTGGGGCATGGAAAATTTCGATTAGCTCTCCCTCTGATTTACTGCTCCACAGCGCTTTCCCGTGCCTTTTGTGATTATTGGCAATCACCGCATTCGCTGCCTTTAGAATCACATTCGTCGAACGGTAATTTTGCTCGAGCTTAATCGTATGGGCATTGCCAAAGTCTAGTATATTTTGAATATCTGCTCCACGCCACCCATAGATCGATTGATCATCATCCCCAACCACACACAAATTTTGATATTTTGATGCTAACAAAGCGGCGAGTCGATATTGAATGGGATTCGTATCCTGATACTCATCAATCATGATATAGCGGTACCGATTCTGATATTTTTCTAATACATTCGGAAACTTCTCAAACAATTCAACAGTGAGACAGAGTAAGCTGTCAAAATCGACGGCATTATAAGCCCGCATGCTATCCTGTAAACGCGTGTATACGGTACGGGAAAACTCATCGTGCCAACTCGAGCCCGTTCCCTGAATTTCCTCTGCCTTCATCCCTCGGTTCTTCGCAAAAGTAATCGCCTCAGTCGTCGGCAGCAATGAGGGCAACTTTCCTTCATGATCAAGTAAATCGCGTGCAATCAGACTCAATAACCGCTGCACATCCTTCTCTTCATAAAGGGTAAAATTTGGCGTATAACCGAGCTGATGGATTTCATCGCGCAGGATCATCATACAAAAACTGTGAAACGTAGAAACTGTCACCCGCTTAGCAATAGGAGTGCCTACTAAACTCGAGAGACGATGCCCCATCTCTGACGCGGCTTTATTGGTAAAAGTTAATCCAAGAATGGAATCAGGAGAGATTTGATGATGCTTGATGAGATAAGCCATGCGAAGGGTCAAAACGCGCGTTTTGCCACTACCAGCCCCTGCTAAAATGAGAACTCGCCCCTCAATCTTCTCTACAGCTTCACGCTGCTGTTGATTGAGTCCGGCAAACAAATCCATAACTCACCTCACGGTTGAGGTTAGAGGGGATTACAAACCTAGAAAACAGCGAGTTTTGCAATTCCCTCGTTAAATAAAGCTCTTTAACTCAGTGAGAATATCTATCATCTTCGCTTCATAGGAAGCGGTACGCGGTTTAATATTTAAATCAAATCCCTGAGGCAACAAAGCGCGACTCAGTCGGAAGGCTTCCCGAACAATTCTCTTAAATCGATTGCGGCGCACAGCATTGCCATAACGGCGTGTGACGGTAATCCCAAGACGAGTAAATTGATTATTGCTTTGGCGTGATTCGACGACGATCCAGTTGCCTATTGCCCGAGTAGGATGTTGGGAAATGCGTTGGTACTGTCGGCGCGTACGAATGCGCGCCGACTTAGGAAAAGACTGATTCACACTCTTGTGAGCTGGTGACGACCTTGGCGGCGACGGCGGTTGATGATTTTACGGCCATCAGCAGTTTTCATTCTTTTACGAAAGCCATGTACAGATTTACGGCATCGTTTGCTTGGTTGGTAAGTACGTTTCACGGGTTATTCCTTAGTTAAACATTATCTTCATCACAAAGAATACATAACCGGTAGATAAAACGCAAACGAAAAAGAATAAAATGTAAGTCCTCAAAAACGTCACCTCTCGATGTTCTACGTAATAGGACTTCTTTTTATATGCTGAAACAATAAAACACAACGGTTTAATAATAAATTACTAAGAAAATAAAAATCTAATCATAAACAGTATTGTTTATAATTAAATATATATAATGTTATTATTAAGTATATAACTACGAGGTTTTATGTTCAATACAGATCCTTTGAACCACTCTATTTTACCCGATCCCTCTTTCCAAACAGCGCATACCTCTCTGCCAATATCTTCCCCTCAAAGCGAGATTCCCCAAACATCACAACCAGTAGTACATAGCGCAACGATCAAGGACTTACCTCACTTAGACCCGTCCCTCCCCTCTGCTGCAGCTCAACTGCCAAACCTAGAAACCATCGACACTATGAAAGAAAGTGTCGCAGCAGCCGGTTCATTAGAAGTCTCCACTCCTTCCATCCCCCTTCCCGATATTACCGCATACATGCAACTCGCCCTATCGGATAATCCCCAGGATAAAAATACGTTTCACCAATCAGTAAAAACATTACTCGAATCAGTCTCAAACCTGAAACGCATCGAAGGCCAAGCTGCACCTCTTCTACTCAAAGCGATCATACTCGAATTGTCCAAAACCCCAGATACAAAATCTAAAGATAAAGGTAAACCGTTACATGAACTTTTCACCTATTTATCCAAGGATTGCCCGGCCATTAAAGAAAAATTATTTGATTTAGGAAACATCCCTCCTACAATTGCACATAGAGGCGTTGAGACCCTATTGACGAGTAGAACAGTTGGAATGAATAACAATAACAAACCTCAATTACTCACGATTGCTCAATTTGATCAGAAATTACAACATTTCAAAGATGGGAATAAGGACTCTGGTATTTACCTTGTGGATTATGCCGGTCACTTTATGCATGTGTCAATTCAAAGAACAGGACCAAACTATTTCGAAGCTTTTTATACTGATAGCCTCGGCAGTGAAGCGATAGGATATCAAGATGGAATTTATGCTTCGATTTCAGACAAACTACCTGGCGCCTCCATTTATATGATGGGACCAAAGCGCCAGCATTCTCAAAATGCATGCTCTTCATTTAGTATAGAAGATTCGATGGTTGCTTTGAAACAACCAAAGGAACTATTCGACGAGATGAAACGTTCTTCACAACGACTAACAATCGGAAAAGAATCTATCGAAAAGCTAGAATCAAAAAAAGTGATATTCGATTCAGCAATCAAAGAACTATTGGATCTAGAAGAAAAACTACCAAAAGCTAACAAGGAAAATCAAAAAGCAAGCCTAATTGGAGAGATTGAAAATCTTCAAGGTGTGATCAAAGAAAATAAACAGTATATTGATCAGTTAAATGAATTATCACATTTTCTAAAAGAAACATATGACCTAGCCCCCTCAGACCTTTCTTTTACTCAAGCAGAATTAAATAGGAATGGTTGTTCGCTCTATATCTGCCAGCAAATACCAAAAGACCTATTACCCATGACAGAAGCTATGTCCTTATTGAAAAAATCTCCCCATTATAAAGCGGGTTTAGAAGAACAACTCGCAGACTATGTCATGACTCGGGAAAAGTACTTTAACCGTTCCTATTCTGTATTAAAAGTTAAAGATCCAGAAAAAAGGATTAATACGTTTTCAGAGAACATAGTTGTCAATGATATGATAAAACTCCTTATTACCGCATTCCAAGAAAATCCACCAAAAAGTCTAGACGATGATGAAGAAGTAGCTGAGCCTGTTTCCAGCGATGATGAAGCTGCTGAGCCAGTGCCAACTGACGATGAAGTCTAAAGTAGCATCGTCTAGCTTTTACACGTCATGAGCTTTTGACAGGATTCTAACCCCAGACGGAATTACCTCTTCAACCTGCGTTATAGTGACCTCAGATAAATTGTCTTCTCGAAAGCAAATATTTCTATTGAATCGATATCCTGGCTGCGGTTATCTTGGCTCATCATACTCAACCAGGTTTAATCATTTATGCCACTCGCTCGCCTCCACTCTGTCTCACTCCTCGGATTAGATGCCGTCCCGGTCGAAGTAGAGGTCGATGTCCAACGCACCGATAAAACTTTTATTGTGATCGTCGGTCTCCCCGATACTGCCGTGCGAGAATCGAAAGATCGGGTCCTCACAGCAATCAAAAATGCGGGCTACTCCATCAGCGGCATCGCCTGCACCGTCAATTTAGCCCCGGGGAATCTCAAAAAGGAAGGAGCTCTTTACGATCTACCCATTGCCCTCGGAGTTCTCCTTGCGATGGGGGCTCTCGAGACAAAAATTCAAAACGACTACCTCATTGTCGGGGAACTGGGGTTAAGTGGCGAACTACGTCCTACCCAAGGGGCTCTAGCTAGTGCCATGTTAGCAAAAGAACTGGGGAAAAAAGGGATCCTTCTCCCTGCATCCAATGCTCAAGAAGCTGCGGCCTTACCTGGAATCGACGTCATTCCTATCAAGCATCTTAGAGAGGCCGCCGCCTTTCTGCAAAACCCTGCGACGATTTCCCCTCTAGCCTATAACCTCACACAAGACATATTTAATCAGGCTCGTCCCGCTATCGATTTCTCCGACATCAAAGGACAAGCCCATGTCAAACGCTCCATGGAGATCGCCGCGGCCGGCAATCATAATGTCGTTCTGTCTGGTCCACCGGGCTCCGGCAAAACAATGCTAGCGAAAGCCTTTTTGGGAATCATGCCCGCACTTACTGTCGAAGAAGCCTTAGAGGTTACTAAAATCCACTCGGTCAGCGGGATGCTCGAAGAGGGACAGAGCCTCGTCACCCATCGTCCATTCCGCTCTCCCCATCATACGGTGAGCTATGCCGGACTCATCGGTGGTGGTTCATATCCGCGCCCTGGAGAAGTCTCTCTGGCTCATTGTGGCATCCTATTTCTCGATGAACTTCTCGAATTCTCCCGATCCGTTCTGGAAGTGCTCCGTCAGCCTCTTGAAGATCGAAAAGTCACGATTAGTCGAGCTCAAGGAAACTTTACCTTCCCCAGCGATTTCATCTGCATCGCCGCCATGAATCCCTGCCCATGCGGCTATTTAGGCCATCCAGAAAAACCATGCAAGTGTTCCGAATTTCAAATCGACCGATATCGAAGCAAAATCTCAGGTCCGCTTTGGGATCGTATCGACATGCATATCGATGTTCCTGCTCTTCGCTATAGCGAAATCGCTAAAACAGCCCCGGGAGAGGATTCGATCACAATCCGTGCACGGGTCAAATCAGCCAGAAACCGACAATCAGAACGATTCGGAAAAACGAAAACAAATGCTCAAATGTCCTCACGCGAACTCAAAGAATTTAGTCCACTAAGTCCCGATTGCCATGAGGTCCTACGCCAAGCTGTCGATGTTCTCAATATGTCCGCCCGCGCCTGTGACCGCATCCAACGCGTGGCACTCACCATCGCCGATTTAGAGGGATCACCTAGAGTTAAACCCGAACATTTAATGGAAGCCATATCCTTCCGGAAACTGTAGTAAATATATGAAAAATTTTCTCATTCAACAGCGGATGTGGCTCTGGCCAATTGTTCTCATGCTTTTGATCACTCCATTTACTCCCACACTTGACCTTGCCATCACCCGTTATTTTTATCAGGGTAATGGGGAATTCTCCCGTAGTGGTTTATTTCATTTTATGTATGATTACGGGGTCGTTCCTGCTCAAATCATTGCCGGAGGGGCTACCTTACTCCTTTTCTTTTCATTATTTACTAAGAAACTTCAGCCGACTCGTCGCATTGCTCTTGTCCTAGCTCTAAGTCTAACAATAGGTTCAGGAGTGATCTGTCACTTCATTCTCAAAGATCACTGGGGACGCCCTCGCCCGAAGCAAGTCGTCGAATTTGGAGGAATACAGCCATTTAGACCCTACTATGAACCGAATTTGTTTCATCAGCCCCAACCATCTAAATCGTTCCCATGTGGCCACTGCACGATGGGATTTTATTTCTTTTCAGTGGCATTAATTGGACGGAAGCTCAACAATCGTTCTTTATATAGAGCAGGGCTTCTCTTTGCTCTTTTTCTAGGCGGACTTCTCTCACTTACACGCATAGCCCAGGGAGGGCATTTCCTATCAGACACACTAATGTCGGCATTAATTATGTGGCTCACCAGTTACTTCTGTGTCGAATGGATAATGAAGGATACCCATGAAAGGATTGACTAAACGACAACGAGAAATTCTCGATTTCATCGAAAATTTTATCACCAATAATCGCTATTCCCCAAGTTACCGAGAAATCGGAGAATTCTTTGGATTTACTTCTCTTGGCTCTGTTTTCAAACACATCAATGCATTGAAATCAAAGGGCCTTATCCTCAACGATAGCAAAAGTAGTCGCTCCATCGCCCCCATCAAAACCGATTCTTCAACGACCATAGAGAATACTTTTGAAATCCCTTTCATTGGAACAATCGCTGCTGGAGAGGCTATTCAAACATTTCCTCATAGTCAACAAATCACTGTGGAACGTAATTGGGTTCACAATCCAGAAAAAACCTACGCCTTAAGAGCTCGTGGAAATTCATTAAACGAAGAGATGATTGCCGACGGTGATATCCTCGTAATCGAAGCCAGACAGTATGCAAAATCGGGCGAAACTGTGATCGCGCTCATCAATGGACATGACACCATTGTCAAACGGTATTACCCTGATGACGACTTTGTTAAACTCTCTAGCTTTCATGCCCATCATTCCCCAATCATCCTACAACATGAAGATATCGTCATTCAAGGTGTCCTCATCAGCCTCCTAAGGTTAATGAACTCCCTGTAAGCATAAGGATGAATTATGAAGGATGAAGGATGAAATTCGTAAAAGATATTCATTTGTTTATGAGTCCTCGCAGGCTCGGACTCAAAAACACATTATCAATACTTTTTGAGCTTCATCACAGATATATTTCAACATATCCAATTTTTCATCTAGGGTGATTTTTTAGGCTTTAACTGACCTAAAACATCTTTTAGAGCTTCACGCAGATCTAATAATATCCTGCTTGCTCTATCAAGACTATTATAGGAAAACTCTTGCTTCAGACATTTAAAATCAGGCACTGTCACACAATCTCCATTACTCAACCATTCAATCATATTCCACAATGGAATCACGGCTTCTCTTAAATCCACCGCGCCAGCTTTTAAATCAACTAATCCTTTACTCACTTCGCTAACCAAAGTTCGCATAGCCAATGTCACAGGTTTTTTTAAATCAATTTCAGTAGTGTTCTTGCACATTTGCTCAATTTCTCTAAGTTCAGACGAAATCGAATTATTGATTCCCTTTAATTTTTTCAAGTTTCCTTTTAAAACTTTATTGTCAGCGTCAAGATCTTTTTCAAGAACTGCAAGTTTTCCCTCATTTTTTTCCTGGATCGCTAATAAGCTTTCATTGTGTTTATATCGTCTTAGTAAACGGCCCCTATAATCAATTGATTGCTCATACTGCAACATAATTTTGTCATGCAATGCCTTTGCTTCCGTTAATAGAACAATGAGCGATTTTTCTGGCTGATCTGCAAATGGAGTGATAAGGGCATTAGTGACCCTCTTCATCGCAGCAATCAATTTTTCGATCGCCTTAAATTGCTTTGGTAGAATTTGTTCGCCTAATTCACGTGTATTACTCTTCATCTCTGGCGTGATAACCGTTCGAACACGTGGAGCCACTGCTGCTGCAGCCGCTTTTGGAGACCCCTCAACAGTTTCTTCTAACTCATCAAAATCTGCTGGAGCAGCTTGTGCTTGTTCAGGCAATTTTGGAAAATTCCCTGTAAAAAGAACATCTAAAATCTGTATTGAAACACTGATTGAACTTTTAGGTTGTTCAGCACATTCAGCATCCACAGCAGCTGCTGCGCAAGCCCTATCCTCTGGTGTTGAAACTTCGCCTTCGGGAATTGTAATTTGTATGCTTCTATTTTGACCAAGTGTACCCTCAAGAACTTCTTCGATATCAAGTTTTAAACGGAACCATCTAGCATCTTTTTCAGTTGCTTTCTCTTCCCCCATTAACATCAGAATAGCTCCATTTCCGCTCACAGAACATGGTATAGGGGTGGATATTTCAAATATCGACCTACATCGACTAGTTGTCAACAGGTCGATTTTTTGCATAATAAGCTCTCGATCTACTGACCAAGTGGGTTGCTCGCTCATTTGCTGTAACCAATATTGGACCGCTGGCTCGACAATGAGAAACGTGTTATCGGGGAGTCGATTAAATGTTAATGAATCAGTGCTTTTATGAGGCGTCGAGAAACCAACTTGTCCAGTCCGGTTTCGATCGATTAGAACTGGTTGTACTGGATAGCCTTCAAACTTAGCGGAACAGTAAACAAAAAGAGTTGCATTTTCCTCCTTCAAGTACGAACCGACTCTTACCATTTTAACTCGCGTCTCGTGGCTCATTCCTGAAAAGATTGCTTGCGTAGCCGGATCTGCGTCACTGTTTAATTTGAATGTGTAAACACAGGGATTACTAGCCTTATCCTGGGGTGATGCATAAGCCTTCTCTATACTTCTTATTAGATTTTTAAATCCTTCTGCTTTTAGCTCAATTTGAGTCCGATCGATTTTGGCAAGATCTTGAGTGGAGATGAATTCCCATATTAGATTCTCACATTTTTCTAAAGCAGCTTGGTACTGTGTTCGGGCTGCTGGAAATGCTGCTCTTTGTTTGAGAATAGGATCGTAGAATTCTGCTTGTGTTTTTTGTACAGCCGTACTAAATATCTCTCTTGCCGCCTCCTCTCTTACAGCTTTAGAGGCACGAGGGAGTTTTGATAAGACTTGTTCAGAAATACCCTTAATAAGCGTTGGCAGGCCACGCAATACCTGAACGAGACCCAAACATCCACTAGTTGAAGAACTTATATTCATTTATTCACCATCTATTAGTATTATTGTTTTTTAAGCAAACCAAAATAATAACAAAAACAATATAACAAATCAACTAAATAAACATATAAGAAAAATTATCAGAATGAACAAGATGGGAAAGATGATGGTAAGTCCTCAAAAACTTATAGCATCAAGCTAACATATTAGTGTCTATGCCATAACTTTTAAGGACTTACTTCCATTACAATGTACTAGATAGAAATCTCGAATTCCTGTAGGATAGTGATAATGACATCAATAAAAAAAATTAAATCGTCGATACCTATGAAGCGAATATGTTTACTTCCAAACGTGATCACGGCATTCGGTCTATCATGTGGACTCTTTGCCATCTTCAAAACCAATATGATGGAAGCGGGCACGATGAATTACCACTCGCTGATCGCGATCACGGGAATTTTACTTTTAGCTGCCTTTGCTGATCTCTTAGATGGCGCCGTTGCGCGCGCAATGAAAGCCGAAAGTGATTTCGGTGGATTATTCGATTGCTTAGCCGATTCGATCACCTTCGGAGTCGGACCATCCGTGATCATTTTAAAAACACTCTCAGTCCCCCCCGGCACCGATCTCTCGTTCTTTCTCACTGCGGCAGCCATGATTTATACAGTATGTGGTGTCTTACGTTTGGTCCGCTTCAGTCTGACAGCACAACAAGCAAAAGGGGATCGTGACCTAAGTGATGCTCATAAGAAGAATTTTACAGGACTCCCTATCCCAGGGGCAGCTGCAGCTGCAATATCGCTAAATCTCGTCCTAGTTTCTGATGAACTCAAACGATTAATCACAGTCGACGAAACAGTTCGAGTGTGGATCATGATCATTGGTCTCGTCATTATTGGCTACTGCATGATTAGTCGTTGGAAATTTCCAAGCTTTAAAACGCTTCACATCCGCGTCCGTTCCTTCCCAATAGTCTTTCTTACTGTCGTCTCCACCGTCGTCCTTTTCTATGGGATCATAAATTACTTTGCACTCCTCTTTTTTATCTGTTCATGGGGTTACATCTTCATAGCGGGAATACTCTCTATCATCCGCATCATCTCAGGTAGAAAGTCAAAAACACTTGAAGATTTTGAACCAGAGCCAGACGACGACCTAGACACCGAATAAGGAACCACACATGACCCAATCTAAACACTGCAATACTGTTGGACAGATCTATCACCAATTTAAAGTTGTTAAAGTCCAAGATATCCACGAACTCCATTGCCAACTCATCGAACTCGTTCACATCCCTACAGGTGCACATGTCCTACATATCGCCAATGATGATCCTGAAAATCTTTTTTGCCTTTCGTTTAAAACAATCCCTACAACTTCTAATGGTGTTGCCCATATCCTAGAACACACTGTCTTATGTGGTTCCGAAAAATTTCCTGTCAAGGACCCATTCTTTGCCATGCAGAAACGAAGCCTCAACACTTTTATGAATGCCTTAACGGGATCTGACTTCACTTGTTATCCTGCTTCCTCACAGGTACCAAAAGATCTATATAACCTCCTTGAGGTCTATCTCGACGCAGTTTTTCACCCCAATATTAACGAATTGAGTTTCCTTCAGGAAGGACACCGCTTAGAATTTGCCGATCCCTCAGATCCTACATCTGATCTTGAATATAAAGGGATTGTGTTTAATGAGATGAAAGGGGCTTTGATTGGACCCAGCTCTCGCTTAAGCGAATCCATCGGAAAAGCCCTCTTTCCCGACTTAACCTATGGAATCAACTCAGGGGGCGATCCAAAAGTCATTCCAAGCCTCACCTATCAGCAACTTTGCGATTTTCACAAGGAATTTTACAATCCCAGTCGTTGCCTCTTCTTCTTTTATGGTAACCTTCCCCTTGAACCCCACCTAGACTTCATTGCGACTCACATTTTAGACCAAGCAGAGCCTGCGCCCCCTCTTCCCCCTACTAAGCTTCAACCCCGATTTACAGAACCGCGCTATTTCGTCGAAGAATACCCCATCGCTGCCAATGAAGATATAAAGGATAAGACGCTTATAGCCTTTGCCTGGCTCACTTGTCATATCCTTGAACAGCAAGAACTACTCGCTTTGACCATTTTAGAGCTCATCCTCATGGATAATGATGCTTCACCACTCAAAATGGCCTTATTAAAATCGGGACTCTGCAAACAAGTCAGCGGCTACATGGAAGATGAAATATCAGAAGTGCCGGTCGTTCTAACTCTGAAGGGGTGCAATCCTGAAAATGCCGATAAAATTCAAACGCTGATCTACGATACTTTGAAAGCTTTCATCGCCAATGGCGTCCCTCTAGATCAGTTTGAAAATGCCATCCACCAGCTCGAATTCCATCGCAGTGAAATCACGGGTAACAGCGCTCCTTTTGGTCTCTCTCTCTTCATGCGTTCAGCCCTTCTAAAACAACATGGGGGAAACCCGGCAGATGGCTTAATGATCCATTCTCTATTCGATGAGATCCGTCGACGAAATCTGGCAGACCCAAATTACCTCACAGATATTCTTGAAAAACATTTTATCAAAAACACCCACTTCATCCGTATCCTCCTCACCCCTAGCAAAGAACTTGCAGAAAAAGAACTTCAAGAAGAAAAAGCGACACTAGCAGCTATTAAAGAGAAACTTACCCCTACAGAAAAACAACACATCATCGATCAGGCTGCCAAGCTCGTTGAATTCCAAGAAAAGCAGGAAGAAGCCGATTTTGGCATCCTACCCACAGTCACACTTAAAGATGTCCCGCATAGCCCACGCACCTACCCGCTCATTCAAGAAAAAGCCGGACTAATCAACGTCTTCCACCACAACTGTTTCACCAATGAAATCGTCTATGCCGATCTCGCTTTCAATCTTCCTCCTATTCCAGAAGAGGATCTTCCCTACGTTAGACTATTGACAACACTGTTAGGTCAGCTTGGATGTGGAGATCGCTCCTACGCCAAGAATCTCGAATATATCCAAGCGAATACAGGGGGCATTGGCTCGTACCTTTCGATGAACCTTCAAGCCAAGGACCACAGCCAGTTCTATCCAGCTCTCCATATCCGCAGCACAGCCCTCCATAGGAAATCAGACAAACTGTTTGCTTTGATGAAAGAGACTGCCGTTACAATCGACTTTACAGACATTGGTCGCTTAAAGGAAATTATTCTCAAGCAATACACGGGTCTTCAAAGTTCACTCAACCAAAACGCTCTCAAATATGCGATCAATTTATCGGCAAATGGACTGGATATATGTTGCAAAATCAGCAACAAAATCTATGGTTTAGATTATTTTTGGATGATGAAGCGGCTGGCACAAAATTTTGATGTCGAAGCTGAAGCTCTCATCAGTAAACTTAAACACATTCATAGTCTGATATTAAAACAAAATACCCCAGACCTCGTCATCACCTGCGATGCAGAAATGTTCAACTTGATCAAAGGTCATCATTATTATGGGATACAAGAACTAGAACACGAGGTTTCTCCTCTCTGGCAACCCAACTATCCTTCTGGAAAAAGTTACCCACAAGGACGAATCATCAGCTCCCCTGTTGCCTTCACGAGCCAAGTGATCAAAACTTGTTCTTATATCCATCCCGATGCAGCCGCCCTGAATATAGCCTCATTCCTATTCGATAATCTCACTCTACACACAAGTCTAAGAGAACAGGGAGGGGCCTACGGGGGAGGCGCTGTCAATAACTCAATGGCTGGCAACTTCTACTTCTATTCCTATCGCGATCCCAATATTGCTTCCACATTAGAGGCGTTTGAGAAATCGATAAAAAATATCCTGAATGGAAACTTCAACAACGAAGATATCGAAGCGGCTATCCTTGAAATGATGCAAACACTCGATGCTCCCATCGCTCCGGGAAGTCGCGGAGATAGCGCTTACGGCTGGCTGCGCGAAGGAAAAACCACGGAAATCCGTCAAGCCTTCCGCGACCGTATCCTCCACCTGACACAGGATGATATTATTACCGCCGTCAACAATCAGTTAGTCCCTAATCTAAAATCTGCTGCCGTTGTCTCCTTTGCGAGTCAAGAACTGCTCGAAAAGGAAAATGGCAAACTCACCGCAGAAAAAAAACCACCCCTCCCCATCGAAACAATCTAAAAAAACCACAGCTTATGGACATGGACGATAGACGAGCAGCCATGGACAAGCAAGCATGGACATAGACAATGGACGAACAGCCATTGTCCATTTTTGTCCTGTCCATCGTCCATGTCTATGGTTGCTCGTCTATCGTCTATGTCTATGGTTGCTATTGCATAGTAGGTGAACTCTGCAGGCGTTCAAGGTTCGATTTTGCTTTCACATGACCTTGATCCGCGGCAAGTGAATAATATTCACATGCCTTTTTAAAGTCCTTGTTCTTTCCAATTTCTAACGCTCGACCCACGATAAATTGAGATTCAGCGTGACCTTGGTCTGCAGCCAGCTTGAAGTACTTAGATGCTGCACTGGGATTCTTTTTTATTCCATGACCATCACTCAGCCTAAGCGCAAGGTTATACTGTGCCTTTGCATCGTTTTTAAGAGCAGCAGATCTGAAATATTTAACAGCCCCCTCTTCATCCTTTTTTGTACCGTATCCATTAGAGAGCATAAGCCCGACGTTATATTCTGCCCTTACATGACCTTTTTCTGCTGCACGCATCAGGTACTTAATTGCCTTCTCATAATTTCTCTCTACCCCTAAGCCATTCGCTAATAGAACTCCTACTTTAAATAAACCTCGCGCATTTTCTTTGTCCGCCGCTGCCTTATAAATTTCGAATGCCTTCTTTTCATCCTTTGGTACCCCTTTTCCACACTCATACATTGACGCCAAGCTACATTGAGCTTGTATATGTCCTTGCTCTGCGGCAAGTGAATAATATTTTGCTGCCTTCCCTAGGTCTTTATTCACCCCTATCCCCTCTTCTAACATCACTCCAACATTATATTGAGCCTGAGGATGCCCCTGCTTCGCCTCCAGTTCACAACGATTGAATTTATTTTCAGCAATATTGTTGTGACAGGGAGATGAAGCGGGTGGGTAAGCTGCATACTTAGTCGCTCTACTGTCTACTATTATCGACTGGTGCTCAATTTTTACTGCAATGGGTACTGCTGCCTTTTTAAACTCAGATGGTGCAGGTTTTGGTAGCAACGACGACTTTAATGCAGCCAACTGCAAATCTCTCATGTATTTAGAAGGGGAGCCAAAAAATTGACAGATCGATGTCAACCATTTCAGGATGATATTTTTTGTTTTTAATAAAACAGTCCCTCTCTCATCGAGTAGATTGACAGCTTTTAAAAGTGCAGATTTCTTTGAATTATCATTTGGACATAAAGGATTTTTAAATATTTTTTCGATCAGATCCACTATTCCATTCATATTTCCTTTATAACTGTTTCCTCCCACACTAATTTGGAACGATCTTCCACCCAAAGTTGATATGCTTGCGGTACCACGACTGAAATCTGTTGTAAGTTTATCTAAATCAATCACCGTAAGCGTATTTTCCAATCTTTTTAAATCATAGACCATACAAACCTCCACATAGATAAAATTTAAGCAAACAACCACAGTACTAATCTTCAAACGGTTGATCTACACCATATAGATGAAAAAAACCATATTGTAAGACAGTGTCGACATCTGCAACCGAATTTGCCACTCCATCCCTCACAAGGCCATAGGCAATATCTTTCGATTCATTCAAAAACCTTCGTGCAAGTTCAGCTCCAAGATCGTCCTGCTGGAACAACTTTGGAAAATAGTGAGCGATTCTTTCTTGTCGGCGGGGATCCTTACTCAATGCCTTCCAAGAAAGATCATTTTCCGGTTTTACAAAAGCTTCTTTTAGATGAGCAATCGGCTCGTGATTACTACAGGAAATATAAATATCTTTCTCAAAATCGTAGATCGCTACAGGTTTTCCCTTTTCGTAATGAAAAAATCCATCCCGTTGTGATCCATCAGGATTCTGTCCCCCACGAATTCCCTTTTTTAACATTCTAGCAATCAAATCATCAGTGAAAATATGAGGAGTCAAATAGTGAGTCATAATCGATCCAATATGCTGACATACATCGAGTCCGACATAATCAACTAGCTGGAAAATGCCCATCGGACGCAATAGCAGTTCTTGTGTGACCCAATTGATGGCATAGAGAGCCCCTACAGAGGATAATTGTGATTGCAACTGGCGCACTTGCTTGCATGCTCCTAAAATCTCTCGGATAAAATGTCCATTTCCAATAAATCCTGCAATATCGTGAGAAGGCACAATCACTTTTCCAAGTCTCTTGGCTAGATCAAAGGCTGCTTGCTTTAACCCAGGTTCACATCTATTTGGGGAAATGATTTCGAGAAGTTTTTGAACTGCTGGAGGATTATAAAAATGAAATCCAATGATCCTTCCCTCCAACTGGCTTTTTTGCTCTAGCACTGAGATGGGAATCGAGGATGTGTTCGTAAAAAAATAGGCTTGAGGATCAACGTAGGAAATTATTTGCTTAAATATTCCCGTCTTGATCTCGACATCTTCTGCGATAGCCTCGAAAATATACTGAGCGCCCCTACACTCGCTTGGAGATGTGACAAAACGAACCTGATCCATCGTCTCAGCGACAAATACATCTATGATCTCACTGTTATCGATGAGATCATCTCTATGGGCATATTTCACTCGCAACCTGTTGATCGAACGCTCAGCAAATTTCAAGAAATGATCGCGTAAATACTTCTTTAGTCCATCGAATCGATCAAAATCAACATCAAGCAGAGTCAACACTGCTCTTTCTTTCATCTCGGACATTTCTTGCAACAAAGAGAGAGCAATCCCACTCCCCATCTTTCCTGCGGCTCCTAAAACAACGGCATGTTTCCATTCATTAGCATTTTTATTCATAGATCGACTCCTATCTATTAACTAACATAAGTGGGTTGTTTTTGATAGCATTTTTCGATCCAAACTAAAATAAAATCTGATATTCAATCGAATTTGGAGTGCGGTGACTTGTCACCGCTTTGTCTAGCTCGACTTGTCGAGCGTATAGGCAACCTAAAACGTGCCTTAATGAGGTAAGATTTAGAGGTCCGGTAAGAATGGGCAACCCGAACAATTAGGCATATGCTGAGTCGCTTATACGCTCGACAAGTCGAGCTAGACAAAGCGGTGACAAGTCACCGCACTCCAAATTCAATTGAATATCCAATTCTTACAAAAAATACTTATGCGTCTGGAAGTCTTAAGGCTGTCTTAACATTAGACCATGAGGTTGTTTTCCCCCAAAGCGGGCCCCAGGAACTTCCGGTTAGAAAATTGACAAGATTATATCTAGAAGTATTTAAGATCTCCTTTAGAGAAGGCTGCTCTTCATATCCAGCAGTGCCTTTAGTCTCAAAATGCGATCCATTCCATCTTAGTATTTCTTGTTGCATCTCTTCTATTCTAGCACTCAACATAGACTCAATCGTCAAAAGAATGGCCCCTTTAAAACGATAGACTCCATCATTAACGACGTTGCCTACTCTTGGTGCTGTTTGAAGATATATCACTCCCCTCAAACGGTTCAATGCCGCAGCAATTTGATCCGCTTTCGTAGCAGAACATCCGTCATAATTAGGTGTGGGTTTAAGTCGCTTTTGTTCAACCTCTGCAGCTGTTTGAATCTGTTTAAATAAATTCCATGGATCTTCTTGACGTATTGTGACTAACATTTTTAAGCCTTATCTAATGTTTTGTGAAAAAACGAATAAAATCATATCAATAGGAAATTATTTGCACCAGCTTTTTTAATCGGACCTATTGAATCTTAGGCACCTCGAACAATTAAACACGTGACGGTTTTGTCATTGCCACCCATACTGATCAGCATGCCCAAATTCCTTTCGGTAGAGACTGGATTTGCAGCTTTCCCTGTAAACTGATGGAGCAGATCAACGAGTTGACGCACTCCTGAGGCCCCTGTGGGATGTCCAAATCCCACTAAACCTCCTGATAAATTCGTAGGATGTTCACCAGTTGGGGCCGTATGCCCCTCTAAAACATAGCGAGCAGCTTCCCCCTTCTTAGCGAAACCAATCGCTTCTAATGCCAATAACCCTGTGATCGAAAAGCAATCATGGAGTTCGAGCAATCCAATCTCCTCTTTAGTCACATTGGCCTGTACCAATGCTTTGGAAACAGCAAAAGCCGTTGTCGACAACTCGGTCAAATCTTTAGGAGGAGCTGTGATATCAGCCTCTGCTTCTCCAATCCCAATAATCTCTACCGCATCTTCCAAACGAATTCCACAGGCTTCCAATCCCTCCTTAGAAGCAATAATCAACGAAGAAGCCCCATCGGTGACCTTTGAACAATCGTATTGATTGAGATAGGGAACAAATCGTTTAGGATCAGGAGGACTTAATCCCAGAACAAATAAATCACTACTCTTATTGTGATATTCTTGTGCCTTTGGATTTAAACGTGCATTGAGGATCGCTTGCTCATACCACTTTGCCATTCCTTCACGAGTCACTTTCTCTCCATAAGACTTAAAATAGGCTCCTGCACGTTCTGAAAAGATTCCTGGAAAGAAAAAAGCATCCCCTCCTTTTCTCTCTTTCGCATGGTAGGCAGCACCTGCCAAAATATCGGCTCCATAGACAGCTTTCACCCCATTCTGCATCTCAAATCCTGCAACAAACACAACATCAGAAAGATCGGATAGCACACTGCGCATCGCCATGGCAATCGCCCTTCCTCCTGTACCACAGGCACCTTCCACCCCAGTGCAAGGCTTACCTTGTAATGCCGGGACCATATACGGCAAAAACCCTGGAAGATTTCCCTGTCGGAGAAATCGGCCCGACATAAAACTGCCAATAATCCCCTCATCAATCGACATATTTTTTAACTGAGCACACGTTCCTTCGGCTGTTTCTTTTAGATAATTTTCAAATGGTGGCATTGGCTTGCTCGGATCAAATTCAGGTCGTCCCGACCCATAATACATGGTATTATACCCGGCCGCTGCGTAGATACGCTTTCTTAACTTATTCATGATCTGCCTCCAAAGGATGAACCTTAGTGTATCTCATTTTTTTACACAAATATTAACAGTCTCGACTTTAGTTTTTTTTGGTGCTGCCACAGCTTTGAGATTGATACCGGCCCTCTGGGCCTCTATATTTTTTGGTCGATCCAGGGTGGAACCCTGGGTCGACAAAAAAAGTATAGAGGCCCAAAGGGCCGGTATCGAAATTAAAAGGGATGGTTGTGTAATTTATAAGTATTTGCTATAGCTGGTAAAGCTTAGGAGGATAATATGGATCCTTGTAGTCATACGTGTCAAAGTTTAGTGAAAACTACAGAAGTTAGTTTAGTGGAAACTACAAAAGTTACAAAAACTTCTCGCAGCAAGCGCTTAAGCTTACTTCTTAAAAGAAAATATGCAGAGAGAATCTCCACACTATGCGATGCAGTTAAAAATTTAGAACAAAAAACGCATGCTTTGGAAGAGAGAGCCCATAAAAATTCCAAAGCAATCTCCCGGTATTGCCAAAAGGTTAAAGAATTTTCCTGTATAAAATCGCAAGAGGAAACCACCATTATAGTAGCTAGCTTAGCTGTCCCCCTTGCCGCAGCAACGATCTTCACAGGACCACTAATTCCCGTAAGTTCTGTAGCTTTATCTGCACTTATCCCTCCTAAACTAGTAATTGCAGGAAAATTTGGTTTTAGTATTGGCAATGCGACTCGCACCGTGTATGGTTGGTGCTCAAATGAAACACGACCTAGGTCGACTCTTAAAAGCGGACTAGAAGATGGATGGCAAGCCACATCCATAGCTATAGATATAGCCAGTGCTACTATTAATGTTCTAGGAGTTCCATTTCCTGACCATTCATCTTTTAAAATAACTGCAAACGTTTTAAATGTCATGTGTTCTGCTTCTAAAATGAGTGATGATCAAACTCCAGGGGCTGGATTCAATCTAGCTGCTGATGCTCTATCCTGCGCATCAGATGTTGGAATGATGGCCTCACTACCAAATATAGCCAAAATTTCAGAAATAAGCAGCCTAGTGATCAGTGGAGGTTCCCTCGTCTTTCCGTGTGCAAAAAAATTAACTAAAGACAGTGACTGGCTGCAAATTAAAGCAAAATTGTAGGTCAATTTATGTACCCTTCTCAGTGTCGGGAGGTTGACTCTTCATTTCAACAGTTGCACTTGATGGATCTGAGATTTGCACGCTCCATTGACCGGTACCTATTTCCGGAGATGGACTTCGGTTAAAGCCACTCCTTTCCCCGGGCGATAGAGCTTCATCTTCTAGATCTGAACTATCAGATACTAAAATCGCCGCCAGCTCTTTGTCCAATTCCTCCTGGATTCTAGAATAATTTTGACACCCAAAATCAAAGAGCAACCATCCTCCCCAAACAATCGGAGGGCCTGTGACCCACCCAATTAGTGGAATAAATATAGTAATTCCTGCACCGGCCAGCATTGCACCACCTCCCCCAAGTATCTCTGCTATAGCACAAGTTTTCTCTTGGCTAGCTTCAGAAAGTTTCTTAACATGAGCAGTAGCGATTGCTAGCCGACGCTCATTGTTGACGCTCTTTCTTTCTATTAACCTATTCTCTTTTTGCAATTGATCGACTCTGCTCTGTAATTCACTCACTGAATTGATAACTTGTTGTGTGCCGGGCGTAAGGGTACCGAATGACAATACTGAACCACTTTCATGCAGTGCTTGTGCCGATGGTACTTGTAAAGACACTCCTGATGGTGAAGACATGCAAAACCTCCTCTTTTGTAATATATACCTAAACAATCTCAAAAATTGGTTTTTAAGTATAAAGGGACATTCTATCAAACTCCACGTCCATTAATAGCGATTTTCTGGATAAAAAGGCAAGAATTGAATTTAATTGCACATTCCACTATCTATTTAGATATGCAATACGATGAAACTATCACCCTAATCGCCGACTATGTTCATGCTTATGTGATTGAAAGCAATGAAGCCTTTCAAACAGCACGCGCCTCCCTAGCTGACGCCCTTGGATGCGCAATTCTTGCTTTACGGTTTAAGGAATGCACCAAACTTCTCGGACCGATCGTCCCCAACACCATCGTCCCTAACGGATGCCACATCCCTGGAACACCTTACATTTTGGATCCGATTCAAGGAGCATTCAATCTCGGGACCATGATCCGATGGCTCGATTTCAACGATACCTGGCTCGCCGCTGAATGGGGACACCCTTCAGATAATATCGGTGGAATCCTTGCCGTTTGTGATCATCTTAGTCGGCAAAACATCGCTTCCAAACATCCTCCAATCCTCGTTAAAACCCTTTTAACAGCGATCATCAAAGCTCATGAGATCCAAGGGGGCTTAGCTCTGTTAAATAGTTTCAACAAAATTGGATTGGACCATGTCATTCTCGTCAAAGTGGCCACAGCTGCGGTAACAACATCGCTTCTTGGAGGCTCTCTCTCCCAAATTAAGGATGCGATCTCACAAGCATGGATCGATGTCGGCCCTCTCAGGACTTATCGTCATGCCCCTATGACAGGTTCACGCAAATCGTGGGCGGCAGGCGATGCGACAGCACGAGGTGTCTTTTTAGCTTGGATTACCATGCATGGGGAAAAAGGTTATCCCTTAGCACTCACCTCAAAGAAATGGGGATTCTACGATGCGATCTTCAAAGGACAACCCTTCCATTTTCAACGTCCTCTTGGTTCCTATGTCATGGAAAATGTTCTATTCAAAGTGGCCTTTCCCGCTGAATTCCATGCACAAACTGCTGTAGAATGCGCATTCAAACTCCACCCTCTTGTCAAGAATCGCTGGCAAGATATCAAAGAGATCCTCATCGAAACACACGAATCTGCTATTCGGATCATCGATAAAAAAGGACCCCTTCATAATCCTGCTGACCGGGACCACTGTCTACAATATATGATCGCAATTGGACTGCTAAACGGAAGGCTCACTGCCGATGACTATGAAGAAGAACAAAGTCGCAACCCTCTGATCGATCTGCTGCGCAGTAAAATGCGAGTTGTCGAACATCAACCTTACAGTAAGGATTACCACGATCCAGATAAGCGCTCAATTTCAAATGCGATCACGATCGAGTTCAATGATGGAACCTCTACACCCCGAATTGAAATCGAATACCCCCTTGGACATCGCAGAAGAAGGACAGAAGGAATCCCTTTGCTTTTTGACAAACTCTCAAACAATTTGCAGACTTGCTTCTCAACGAAGACAACAAAAGAAATTGTGCACCTTTTTCAAGATCATGACCGCCTCTGTGAACTCCCTGTCAATGAATTGATTGATAAATTCTCTTGCCAATAGGAATCTGGGAATGTTAGGGTCTGAGAATGATGGGGGATATATGTGGCACGGACTTTAGTCCGTGGTTAGATTCAACAGACCTCTTAAGGATGGGCAGAACCAACCACGGACTAAAGTCCGTGCCACATATAGGAAGCACAAGAATTGAGAAGGCACGACCACGAACTAAAGTCCGTGCCACAAATAGGGTTTCAACTATGACAAAAAAAACACCTTCACACCGTACAGAAACAGACAGCATGGGATCTATCGAAGTTCCAAACGAAAAATATTGGGGGGCTCAGACAGCTCGTTCCCTAATCCACTTTAGCATTGGTGAAGATCGGATGTCACGGAGCATGATCCGAGCATTTGGCATCCTCAAAAAAGCTGCCGCTCAAGTCAATGTTGAACTGGGAATACTCCCTCAAGAAAAAGCCAAATTCATCATCGAGGCCGCAGACGAAGTCATACAGGGTAAACTTGATGACCACTTTCCGTTGCGCGTTTGGCAAACGGGGAGCGGCACCCAAACCAATATGAATGTGAATGAGGTGATCGCCCACTACGCCACACACTTAGCTGGCAAACCGATAGAAGATAAACAGTTCATCCATCCCAACGACCTCGTCAATATGTCACAGTCCTCTAACGACACCTTCCCCACTGCTATGCATATCGCTGCTGCCGAAGAGATCGTCCATCGACTTCTCCCCTCAATCAAATACATGAGGGATGCCTTAGCAAAAAAGATGGATGAATTTAAAAACATCATAAAAATTGGCCGCACACATCTCATGGATGCAGTTCCGATGTCCCTCGGACAAGAATTTTCCGGCTATGTGGAACAACTTAATCAAAATATCCAACGGATCGAGTCATGCCTCCCTCACATCTATGAGATCGCAATGGGAGGCACAGCCATCGGCACTGGTTTAAATAGCCCACCGGGTTTCGCCGAAAAAGTTGCAAAAGCAATTGCCAAAGAAACAAAACTTCCATTTGTCACAGCTCCTAATAAATTTGCTGTGCTAGCCGCTCATGATGCCCTTGTGTACACCAGCGCCACCCTAAAAACATTAGGGACTTGTCTCATGAAAATCGCCAACGATTTTCGATGGATGGGCTCAGGTCCTCGTTGTGGTCTCTCTGAACTATTCCTTCCCGCCAACGAACCGGGCTCTTCAATTATGCCTGGAAAGGTCAATCCCACCCAATGCGAGGCGATGATGATGGTCGTCGCCCAAGTTTTTGGTAATGATGTCACCATCACTTTCGCCGGCTCTCAGGGAAACTTCGAGCTAAATGTCTTCAAACCGGTCATTATCCATAATCTGCTTCACTCCATCACCCTCATTTCCGATGCGTGCCGCCATTTCACCCAATCGCTCATCGAAGGACTCCAAGTCAATAAGAAGCAGCTCGCTAAAAATGTGAGCCACTCGCTCATGCTGGTCACTGCTTTAAGTCCTAAAATTGGCTATGACAAAGCAGCCGAACTGGCCCATTATGCCTTGGAGCATGACGTCTCTTTAAAGGAAGCTTGCCTTAAGCTTAAGTTTCTTTCCGAAAGTGAATTCGATAGCCTCATGCAACCTCAAAAGATGATCTAGATTATCTTGACAAACACACCTATTATTGATATATTATCATTTAATTTTAATTAACCAATAGGAATATTTTATGGTTACAAACTTCACTCAAATTAAAAACCAATTGGGGCAATATAACCATCAACAAGCAGTGACGGTTATTGAGACAGCAGTCAACAGTGAGCTAGGGATGATTACTCCTGGATGGAGCGGAGGACGTAAATTTATTCTCGTTTTGGAACACCAAACATTCACAGGAAGCATGAATTCCCTAGTGAAAGCAATTACCCAAACACTGGAAAATCAAACCCCTACAACCCAAACAAATTCACAAGATCTAATTATAAGAAAATTAGCAATTCTTAAAAAAATTACAAAATTTGATCAACAAGGCTATGAACTATTAAAAGTCACAAGCAAAACCACTCAGTTTTTCACATCTATTCGTCGTTGGTTAGGATCATTAGGATCTTGGTCAAAAAAGGAAAGAGGAGATGAAATCGACCGTCTGGAAAAGTCGCTAACAGCACAGCAGGCTACACTTCAGACAGCACCCAAACCTGCAGACCCGGTTCCGCCTAAAACTCCAGACACAACTACAGACACACAAACTCCTTCAACAGTAAACTGGAAAGCCCTAAAAACTGAGTATCTAGAATTGTCAAAAATAGCTGATCCAGAGGCACGTGTAAAGGCTATTCTCGCTAAATTGAAAGAGATAGTTCAATCTAGTGTGATCAAATTATCTAAAGATAAAACTCCGCAACTTGAACTTATCTTTAAATCGAAAGATGATTGCCATGGTTTCAGAGAGCAATTTGCAACGAAAAATCCCATTGAGAGGAAAGATATTGGTGGACTCACAGTAACAGGCAATAGACTGATGGAATTGCTTAGCTTTCCTTCAGATCAAAATGATCAGTTTGTTCAGCTCATGGAAAAACTTGCTGAAGAGCAAACAGTAGATAAGCCAACACCAACAGCCCCAGTCAAGCCAAAAGCAGAATCTGGGGGAAATGCAGAATTTGATTTAGACCGACACTTTGCTGAGAAATTAGCTAAAGAGTTTCCTGTATGTGAGGCACTCCTTAAAGAAGAAAAAAAAGCCTAGTACATAGTATAATAATTTGGAGTGCGCGTGACTTGTCACCGCTTTGTCTAGCTCGACTTGTCGAGCGTATTAGCAACAAAATCCGCGCCTATATATGGAATTGAATAGTTTTTGGTAGTTTATACGCTCGACAAGTCGAGCTAAACAAAGCGGTGACAAGTCACCGCACTCCAAATTCAATTGCTTTTTTGAGGTTTTGGTTTGAAATAATGTCCAATAACATTATGATCACGACAGATAACAAATCATCCCTATTTTCAAGGATTTAAAATGCGTGAATCAATCTTCTCCGCGTCTATCCGTGCCTTCTTTATTACCCTCTTTGCTGTAGCCGGATTCCTATTGAGCTTCATCATCATTATTATTCTGGTTGGCGCACTCCCTTCCTCTATCGATGCCGAACCCGAAATCACCTATACCTATTCCCCGTCTGTACTGCCTAATGTTGAAGGGGTAAGAAAAGTGATGGGATCAGACGTCCCAGTGATCCTTACAATTAACATCAAAGGTGTGATTGGGGTCGATTCCCTCACCCAATCAAAAATTGACAAACTCCTCGTCGAATCAAGGGAAAGATCTCTAAAAAATGATCGCGTTAAAGCAGTCCTTCTCGATATCGACTCTCCTGGCGGCTCAGCAAGCGATTCTGATGCCATCTATCGCGCAATAAAGACTTATAAAGAAAAATATAAAATCCCTGTCTATGCATACGTCAACGGTTTATGCGCCTCTGGTGGAATGTACATTGCCTGTGCAGCCGATAAAATCTATGCAAGCGATTCTAGTTTAATTGGTAGCATAGGGGTTATCCTCTCTACAGCCCTCAATTTTTCCCAGCTTATGGATAAGATAGGAATCCAATCCCTCACACTCTATGATGGTAAAGGAAAAGATAGCCTCAACCCACTGCGCCCCTGGGTAGCTGGAGAAGACCAAAACATTAAAGATATTATCGATTATCTTTATAAAGATTTCGTAGATGTGGTCACACAGGCGCGCCCAAACCTATCTAAAGAAAAACTCATTGCTGTCTATGGTGCAAACGTCTATCCAGCCCCCCTTGCAATGGAATATGGATACATCGACGAACATGGATACTCCCTCAACCACACTCTCAAAGAACTGTTGGCGGTTGCAGAAATCAGTGATGATAACTACCAAGTGATTGAATTAACGAGCACTAATTGGATTTCAGAACTCTTTAGTTCAAAATTAGAACTGCTCTCAGGACGAGTGACACATCAACTCGAACTCCCTAATGAATTACCTACTAACCTCCAAAACAAATTCTTATATCTTTATCGATAAACAAATGTGATATGCAAAAAATATTTATTGTTGATGCCTCAGGGTATCTGTTTAGTTCCTACTTCGCAATTCGCAACATGACGAATAGCGACGGGGAATCGACGAACGCACTGTTCGGCTTTATCCGTTCGATGCTCAAACTAATCAAAGATTTCCAACCCACCCATCTAGTGGCTGTTTTTGATGGTCCTAATAATGCAAAAAAACGGATCGAAATCTTTCCAGAATACAAAGCCCATCGATCAGAAGTCCCCAAAGATCTTCCCTATCAAATCGCGCGGGCCCAAGAATTCTGCACCTTATTCGGTATTCCTCTTCTCAATCTCGAAGGGGTAGAGGCAGATGATGTCATGGGAAGTGTCGCGCAATGGGCAACCAAACAGAGCGCTATCTCATACATATGCACCAGCGATAAAGACATGTGTCAGATGGTCAACGAACATATTTTCCTACTCAATACTCGTAAAGACAATCTCATCATCGGACCTCCCGAAGTCGAAGAACAACATGGCGTTCCTCCTTCTCAAATCATCGACCTTCTTGCGATGATCGGAGATGCCTCAGATAATATCCCTGGAATCCCCGGAATTGGCCCCAAGACTGCTTCTACCCTTTTAAAGGAATTTGGTTCCCTTGATGCTCTACTCGCCCATCCAGAAAAACTTTCAGGAAAGAAAAAAGACTTGATTATCGAAAACAAGGATAAGGCTATTCTAAGTCGTGATCTCGTCACCCTCGACTTGAACGTCCCTATTCCTAACGACGGGGAATTTTACCTCATCAAGCCTCACCAGTTTCCCGATTTGAAGAAATTTTATTCGACAATGAGTTTTAATTCCCTGATTAAAGAGCTAGAAATCACCCAACAAGATCAACACATTCTCGCTCCTGTCGAAGCCAACGCTGATTACAAGCTGATCAACAGTAAATCAGACCTCGATTCTCTCATCAACATCCTGAGTGCACAAAAAGAGATTTGCATCCATGTCGAAACAACGGAAGCACGTCCTCTCGAAATGGAGTTGGTGGGAATCGGATTCAGCTTCTCAGAAGAAAGAGCTTGGTATATCCCCCTCAACGGTCAAATTGATTCAAAAGAGATTCTACTAGCCCTCAAACCTCTGTTTGAAAATCCCGCGATTGCTTTTTTTGGTCACGATGTAAAGCCAATCTATCATGCACTCAAAAATGCAGAAATCACCCTTTCTAACATCAGCTTCGATACTCACCTAGCCTCCTTCATCCTCAACTCCCACCATCGACAACACACTCTGGATGATGTATTTCTCCAACATTTCAATAAAACCAGAAGACCGATCAAAGAACTGATTGGATCTGGTAAAAACGTGATTTCCATTTCCCAAATCCCTATCGAGCAGTTAAGTCATCATTGCTGTGAAGAGGTCAGCTTTATTTGGCGTCTCAAGCAAACTCTTACCACACAACTCGCCCAATCCCTCGATCTCACTCGCATCATGTTCGATATCGAACTTCCCCTTCTCAAAATTCTTGCCAACATGGAAAGAAGAGGAATATTTGTAGATACCCAAACGTTAGGATCACTCTCGACCTATATTCAATCCCATATTCAAAATCTGCAACAAACCATCTACTTTCTGGCGGGTGAAGAATTTAATCTTAACTCCCCAAAACAGTTAGGTACGATCCTCCAAGAAAAACTGCATATCCCCCTCAAGAAAACAGCCACAGGATTCTCCACAAGCGCCGATATTCTCGAAAACTTAACTGAGGAATATCCCATCACTCAAAACATTCTCGACTACCGCGCCCTCGAGAAACTGCGTTCCACCTATGTCGAAAGCCTTCCCAATGACATCAACCCCCACACCCACCGCATCCATTGCACTTTCAACCAAACAGTCGCTGCGACAGGCCGCCTCTCGTGCCAAGATCCTAACCTGCAAAACATCCCGGTCAGAACCGAAGAGGGAAGAAAAATTCGCGAGGCCTTCCGTCCCCAAAACCCCGAATGGACCTATCTTTCTGCCGACTACTCCCAAATCGAATTGCGTCTCGTTGCACATTTCAGCGAAGACCCTACTCTAATTGCTGCATTTAATAACAATGAAGACATCCACACTTTTACAGCTGCCATCGTATTGGGAATCCCTCCTGATCAAGTCACCAAAGAATTGCGTTATCAAGCTAAAGCGGTCAATTTTGGTATTATCTACGGACAGCAAGCTTTTGGATTAGCTAAAGAACTGCATATCAATGTCAAAGCGGCGGCAGATTTCATCGATCGCTATTTCGAACGATACCCCCATGTGAAGCAATATCTCGAAATGAGTAAAGCCAAAGCAAGAATTACAGGAAAAGCTGTGTCATTGATGGGACGAGAGCGACTAATTCCTGAAATTAATAGTCCGAATGGACAACTCCGTGCCCTTGCAGAACGTCTAGCCGTTAACACTCCACTACAAGGCACAGCAGCTGATCTGATCAAATTAGCGATGTTAAAAGTGAACGAAAAATTATCTGAACAAGAATTAAATGGCTATATGATCTTACAAGTTCACGATGAATTGATCTTTGAATTACCAAAAAATGAGATTGAAATCTTCACTACAATCGTTAAGGACGCTATGCAGAACGTTGTTCAACTCAAAGTTCCACTCATTGTAAATATCTCGCTTGGCAAAAATTGGAAGGAGTGTTAGAATTGGGAAAGCTGAGGAAAGTGGCGATTACTGGCGGACTTGCTTGTGGAAAATCCTCGGTTTGTGATATTTTCAGAAAACTAGGTGCTTATGTAGTAAGTGCCGATGAAATTGTACATCAACTACTGTCTCCCAAAACAGCTTTAGGTCAGAATATTGTTGCCCTCCTCGGTGCAGACATTGTTGTGAATGGAAAAATTGACCGTACAGTAGTTGCTAAAAAGGTTTTTAATCATCCAACATTACTTCATTCTTTAGAAGAACTTCTCCATCCTGCGGTATTAAAAGCAATCGATAAACTCTATCAAGAAGTAAAAAATGATGATCAGACAAAACTCTTTATTGCCGAAATCCCCCTACTATTCGAAGTGGGAGCTGAAGTGAGTTTTGATACAACAATTGCTGTCATTGCAGATCCTACGAGTTGCCAAGAACGATTTCATGCATCAACAGGATTGGACAAAGAAGAATATAACAAACGAATGTCTCGTCAACTTAAGCCCGAAGAAAAAGCCAAACGAGCCGATTACGTGATCCAAAATGATGGATCGAAGCAACATTTATACGATAGTGTCGTAAGAATATGTTCAACAATAACAGATCATAACGACTCTAATTAGACCTTTACAATAACCTGAGATAAGTGATCCACTTATCTCTACATAAACAGGAGTTAGATTCTTCAATGAATCAAGAAAATCAATACCCCAATCAAGATGAAAATTCTATCAGTTCAGAAAAAGATATAATCGAACAACAACCTGTGTCCAATGAACCGGTTGAAATCACCAAAATTGCCGAAATTCAAAGAATGAATATCGACCAATTAAATCTATTCGGAAAAAAAATCGGACTCAAACACCTCGGTTCCTTAACCAAATCCCAAATGGTTTTTGAAATCGTCAGAGCTATCTCAGAAAGACCAAACGAAGTGCTCTATGGCGAAGGTGTTCTCGAAATTCTTCCCGATGGCTTCGGATTCCTCCGCTCCCCCAACTACAACTATCTCCCCTCAGCTGAAGATATCTATGTCTCTCCCGCTCAGATCCGTCGATTCGATCTTAAGAAAGGGGACACAATCTGTGGCACAATTCGTTCTCCCAAAGAAAAGGAAAAATACTTCGCCCTCCTAAAAGTGGACAGTATCAATGGATGCCTACCAGAGAAAGCGAAAGAAAGAATCCTCTTCGAAAACTTAACCCCTCTCTATCCAAGCGAACGCATCGTCATGGAAACAGCTAAAGATATGCTGTCCACTCGCGTGCTCGATCTAGCAGCTCCAATCGGTAAAGGTCAGCGCGGTCTTATCGTCGCTCCACCACGTACTGGTAAAACGATTATCCTACAAAATATCGCCAATTCGATCGCAACAAACAATCCAGAAATCATTCTCATCGTCCTCCTCATCGACGAACGTCCTGAGGAAGTCACCGATATGCAACGGATCGTCAAAGGGGAAGTGATTGCTTCTACATTCGATGAACCGCCAGAACGTCACGTTCAAGTTGCCGAAATGGCGATTGAAAAAGCAAGACGACTTGTTGAACATGGACATGATGTCGTCATCCTGCTCGACTCTCTTACACGTCTTGCCCGTGCCTACAACACCATCCAACCGCACTCTGGTAAGATCCTCACTGGTGGTATCGATGCCAATGCACTCCATAAACCGAAACGTTTCTTTGGTGCCGCACGAAACATCGAACAAGGCGGTTCCTTAACCATCATCGCAACAGCACTGATCGACACCGGCTCTAGAATGGATGAAGTGATCTTTGAAGAATTCAAAGGTACTGGTAACATGGAACTCGTGCTCGATCGTCGCCTAGCCGATAGACGCACCTACCCTGCAATCGACCTCGTGAAGAGTGGAACACGTAAAGAAGAACTTCTCTACCATCCAAGCGAACTAGAGAAAATCTATCTATTAAGACAAGCCCTTGCAGATCTCGCAGCGATCGATGCGATGAACTTGCTGCTTGGTCGACTGAAGAAAACAAATAGCAACGTTGAATTCTTGTTATCCATGAAGGAATAATCCATGAGAAAAATAACATATCTTTTTATTGTAGCCTGCATTGTTGGGGGTGTTTGGTGGTTTAATGGCCACCAGCAACTCTCAAATGTCGTTCATCAGTATGTTGAAAATGGGGAGTTCATCACCCTAAAAGCACGCTATACTCCTGAACAAATCATGGATCTACATAAAAAAGAATTGTTAGTTGATAACAAGCACACGTTTGCAGACCCTGTCGTCAAATATCACCCCTACTTGCTCCTAGAAGTTAAATACTTCCAACCAGATAAAAAATCTCGTGAAGGAATGGCTTTATGGAGTGAAGTGGATGGGGAAATGGTGATCAACACAGAGACATGGGAAATGTCCCACGGATTCGAAGATGCTATGAATGCGGGTGCGACCCGTTCCGATTTTAAATTGATGCAGGCTCTTGCCAAACAAAAGGGTCCTACAACAGTAGATCAACTGCAAAAAGATCTTCATCTAGAAAAAGAAACTGTGTCCCTTTGGACTGATAGTGCTCTTTCTAAACAGCTCATCGTGCAAAAAGGAAATGAATTACAACTTCACTTCCAGGATCCCAAAATCGTCGTGGTTCCCGAAACAAAGATCGCCGACTTACTTGTTAAAAAGCCTTATAGCAATTCCCAACTGGTTTCAGGCCAGTATTCTGCTAACCAAATCTTGAAAAATGCCAAAGCTGCTTTTGGAGATGACTTCAGCGTGAGAAAAACAACTGAAGTGTATTTACCAGTTTATAATCTAGTAGTATCAAACCCAGATGGCTCAACCCTGACCACTTACTGGAATGCCATCACAGGCAAGCAAATCACCCCTCGTTATTCCCTCAAAGGCTGGTAAGAGGGAAGGATGAATTCTGAAGGATGAATGCAGCAAGAAAACTTGTGGCACCCATCTGTGGCACGGACTTTAGTCCGTGGTCTTGACCCACCCAAACCTATTGCCACCTATCTGTGGCACGGACTTTAGTCCGTGGTTTAGTTCAACAAATACCTTTAAGGATGGGGCTGAACTAACCACGGACTAAAGTCCGTGCCACAAATAGGTAGCAGAATTTTTTGGAAGGCTTATAACTCATACCATGGACCAAAGCCCGTGGTTGGAGTGGGAAGGAATTATACTCTAAGAGCCTGCTATAAATTAACCTGATCATTAGCCTGAGCAATAGCTTTCGCCACTCGAGTTCTAGTTCCTTCAACAAATTTCTTTTGTTCTTTGTTCAGTCTATAGACGTCAAACACTATCACCACAATATTTCCAGCAACAGGAACAGCTTCCACTAGACCTCTGACCAAATTATAAAATCCTAGACCAGCCTCACGAAGATGCTCATCTCTGTTAGGTTTATCAAAGATAGCTTTTGCCAGATGGGCGACCATGTGTACAAGACCAACAAGTGATCGACCAACACCTGTGATTGTACTTACACCGGGAATCATCCCACATATATTTAACCAATGAGGTTCAGGACCAGTACCTTCAAAAGTGTGAGTAACTGTAGTCAGTCTCATATCGCCGTCGGCTAAGTCTGATGGCGTCGCTACAGTTACATTATCCTTCCTAAAATCTTCCTTCCGTGTAATGTCTGATCTAACCCAAGGTCCTGTTAGAAAATTCCCTGTTATAGATAAACCCATTGTAATCTCCTATTGGAATGTCTTTTAATTTTGCAATAGCCCTTTAAAGTCTTTTTCTGTAAGAACTTTTTGCAATTGAGACGTAACGTCTTTATGATATATCTCTTTGTTAAGCCTATAGAGGTCAAACACAGCAACTACGAGATTACCAGCCACAGGAATAGCTTCTACTAATCCTCTCATCACATTATAAAGTCCAAGACGTGCTTCATTTAGGTGCTTATCCCTTTTTGGTTGATCAAAAATAGCTTTCGCTAGATGAGCAATCATGTGCACGAGACCAACAAATGTACGACCAATACCTGTGATTGTGCTTATGCCAGGAATTAACCCACACTTATTTGACCAGTGAATCCGAGGACCACTACCTACTAAAAAGTAATAAGGACGATCTCCTACGAAAGTGGATTTTAATTCACGAACTTTTTTTACTGAGTGGTCGATAAGCCTAGTTGATTCCGATATGTACAATTGGGGATCACCTCTATGGACACTCAATTCCAAATCGTCCCATGTAATATCTGGTCTGAGGAAAGGTCCTGTAAGTAAACTACCGGTGACAGACAGACTCATTACAATTTCCTTTTAATAATAAAACAAATAAATCGACTATCTAGATGAGATCACTATAACGCAGGCCTTCAGCCTGCACGAATTTCTTTGGATCTACCTAGGGCGTTGCCCTAGGCTATTATAACCCAGAGCTTCGCTCTGAAAACATTGCAGCTCAGGACGAAGTCCTGGTTTATAATAGCCTAGGGCAACGCCCTAGGTAGATCCAAAGAAATTCGTGCAGGCTGAAGGCCTGCGTTATAGTAAACCATGTGAATAGTTACTAAATAAATTAGCTAGTCGTGTTCTCTGAAAGTTCGCGGTTGTTTTTCTTGTATTCTTTGGTAGAACGGATCACACCGCTCGACAATCCAACAATCCCAATCAAATTAATCGATAACATTAAGGAAATCGCGACATCGGCAAGTGTCCAGATCATATCGACATGGAGCAAACTTCCAACGGGAACAATCGCAATATAAAGATAACGGAACCAGTGGGCTTTATCTTTTCCTGCGATAAAATGAATCGCTTTTTCGCCACAGTAACACCAAGCCATGATCGTCGTAAATGCAAATAGAATGAGGGCAATCATCACGATATAACCACCAATCGGATTATTTAATCCTTGAGTAAATGCATGCGTGACCATATTTGTACTTTCAAGACCTGCTATCTGCCAAGCCCCGGTCACAATTAAAACGAGTCCTGTCGCTGTACAAACAATCATCACCACAAGTGGAGCAATCAATGTCGAAATTCCATCGATGATCGGATGCTCTGATTTCGCACTCGCTTGCAAAATCGGCACAATGCCAAGTCCGGCATCTGTCGCAAACAACCCTCGGTCAAATCCAGATGTAATCGCTCTCAACACACCCGCACCAAACAAACCGCCCGTAAATGCGGAGAGTCCGAATGCTTCCCGGAACATCAATTGAAAAGCGGGGATCACTGCGTCGTAGTGCATCGCAATAATCGTAAGAGCTGTTCCAAGATAAAGACACGCTTTAAAAGGAACTAGATATCCAGCAAGATGGGAAATACGCTGGATTCCACCCAATACAACTAGTCCAACAATAACAGCGATCACCAAACTGCAATAAAAAGGATCAAATCCCATTTTTTCTAATGGAAGGACAACCGAGTTGATCTGAGCTAAATTTCCAATTGCAATCGCGCCAAATAAAGTGAGACATGAGAAAAGAATTCCAAGCTTTTTAAAACCTAGTCCATCGCGCAGATAATACATCGGACCACCCACATATTCTCCACATGCCGTCTTTTGTCGGTAAGAAACACCCAGTACACAACTGACATATTGAATCACTGCGCCAAAGAAGACCATAATCCACATCCAAACGAGCGCTCCTGGACCACCAGTCGTAATTGCAACGGCCATCCCAGAAATGTTTCCAGTCCCTAAATTTCCAGCTAATACAGAAGAGATGGCACGGAATCGGCTAATATTTCCTTCATCACTTGCGTTATTTTTGGTATAGCACAAAAAACTCTTCTTTATATGAGTCATCTGGACAAAACGGAGTCGAAGAGTGAGGTATATTCCGATGAGAATAACGGCAGGGAAGACCACAAATAAGGTATACACTTGATTAAATTGACCTAGAAAAGAAAAATAATCCATAATTTAGCTCTCTTGTTGTTTTCGCAATATTATATTATATCAGAAACAATTAATTATTACAAGGTTAAATTATATTGTTTACTAAATAGCTGCCTCGCAAATTACCTTCTCCAAAACCTCAATTCCTTGGCCTGTTAGTGCTGAAATTTCAAAAACCAAACGGGGATCAAGAGGGAAATCCTCCCGGAATTGCTTACAATTTTCCAAAGCTTCTTCAGTATCCATTTTATTGAGCACAACAAAATAGGGACGTTCCAACATTTCAGGGTTGTAAGTCGACACTTCATTGCGCAATACACGGTAATCATCGGAAGGATTTCGGCCATCAATTCCTGAAGCATCCAATACAAACAACAATAATTTTGTCCGTTCAATATGTCTTAAAAACTCAAAACCCAACCCTCGATTGCGATGGGCTCCCTCAATAATTCCAGGAATATCTGCTATAAAGACGCGCGTGTAATCTTCTCGTTGGATGAATCCTAAATTAGGACGCAATGTAGTAAATGGATAGGCGGCAATTTTGACTTCAACATCTGCCAAGGCAGAAATCAATGTCGATTTACCTGCATTTGGAAATCCGACAAGACCGACATCTGCGATGAGCTTAAGCTCGAGCTCAATCTCAATCGTTTCCCCATCCTTCCCTTCAGTGCAGATGTTAGGGGCTCGGTTAGTAGGAGTTTTAAAACTTTCATTTCCACGTCCACCTCGTCCACCTCTACAAATCACCCACGTCTCTTTATCCACAGTAAAATCGTGCAGGATTTCTTGAGTCTTGGCATTCTTAACCAGGGTTCCACATGGAACCTTCAAAACCAAGTCTTTACCTTTCCGTCCAGTTCGGTTACACGAACCCCCTACCCCACCATTATCAGCTTTTAGAATGCGACGATTGCGAAACCATTCCAACGAAAATACTTGGTTGTCGGCTTCAAAGGTAACCGACCCTCCATGACCTCCACATCCCCCTTCAGGTCCACCTTTGGGAATGAATTTTTCTCGACGCCATGAAATAACACCATTTCCGCCTTTTCCGGCCATTAACTGTAGGACAACACGATCAGTAAACATAAAAACTCTTATTAAAAAAACAAAAAAAATTAACTATAAAAAAAACCACAGGGGTCATAGAGAATAGGAAGAGAAAAATAGCTTCTCTGCGGTCTCTGTGATCTCTGTGGTTATTTGCGCTCTTCTCTAGTACACTGTAAGATGAGTTCCATCTCAAGCCGTGCAAAACTGCACTGACTAAACTCCAGTTTCTATAGAAACATGAGTTCTAGCTGATTTACGAAACACAACAACACCAGTAGCTAAAGCAAAAAGGGTATCATCTGTACCTCTTCCTACGTTTTTCGCTGGGTGCCATTTAGTTCCACGCTGTCTAACTAAGATGCTACCAGCAGTAACAACTTGTCCTGAACCCACTTTAATACCTAGACGCTTTGAATGTGAATCACGACCGTTACGGGTTGATCCCTGTCCTTTCTTATGTGCCATGCTAACCCTTCCTTAACTTGCGATTTGAGTAATTTTCACACGCGAGTAGTGTTGGCGATGGCCAATTTTTTTTGCGGTGATTACCCGGTATATATTTAACACTCGTAACTTTTGGCCCAGCTGTATATTCAATCAACTCACCAATCACTTTGCCACCTGGCACATGCGGTCCACCCACAATAGATTTTGAACCGTTATATACAAAAAGAACTTCTGCAAATTCTATCTGAGAACCAATTTCCCCTTCGAGAAGCTCAACATCGACTGTATCGCCAATAGCGACTCGATATTGCTTTCCACCTGATTTAATAATTGCGTACATGTTTATCTCCTAAAATAACTTCATCTAGCGGCTTACACACAGTAATTGCTAGATCATAATATGCCTGTTCTGTCGTCTTTCTAATACGAAAACACCCATCATAACAAACGAGCACTTTCATATCAATGGGAAAAATACGACAGCCTAAAATTGGGATTCAAAATGCGATAAAATATAATGGAAATAGGCATTGACAGTCTATCCTACTATGTAGTATAATTCAACCATGAAGCGACATGTGATACAGACAAAAGATTTTGATAATGCTGTTGAAAATCTCATAACCAAAAGAAAGCTCAACCGAAAAGACTTTGTGGATTTTAAGAGGGCTTTAGCTGAAAATCCAGAACAAGGTGATGTTATTCCTGGTACAGGAGGAATAAGAAAATCTTTCTCAACTAGAGAAGACAGAACTCAAGCAATTATCAGACGTCATCAAAAAGAGGATTAGAGATGAGTAAGTTATTTAAAGGACTTAAAAAGGGACTTGAAGAGGCCTTGGCACATTCTGAAGGGAAAATCACACTTAAATCCGAAGTGATTGAGATTCCTGAACCACCGGACGACTACAACGCAGATGATATTAGGAGAATTAGAGAAAAAAACCACTATTCTCAAGGGATCTTTGCAAAGGTATTGAATGTAAGCGTAAAAACTGTTCAATCCTGGGAAGCAGGAACTCGAGTTCCAAGTCATGCAGCATTAAGGCTATTGGAGGTTGTGGATAAAGGATTTTATCGACCTCAGATCGTTAAATCCGCTTAAGACACCATTGATTATGATTAATTAGAAAAACCCAACACTTCATTAACCATTTTAAACTAAAAAAAGCAGAGATAAAAATTTGCCTTAATGTTCCTGGATCGCTATTTTATGTAAAAAAGCTTGATAAATTATGCCTGTACTGGCATAATAAAGTTTATAGGATCAAAAATGGAACAGAATCGACAACTTGTTTATCTCGGATCGTCGCAAAAAGATGCTCGAAAGATCCCAAATGAAGTTCAAGAACTATTTGCTTATGCACTTGATATTGCTTTAAAAGGAACAATATGGTAAAAAGAAATCCAAAAAATAAACCTGAGGACATCGAGTATTCCATAAGCTCAGGAAATGTCTATGCTGATTTTGGATTCTCTAATCCAGAAGAAGCAAAAGCAAAAGCCGATCTTGCTATGCTGATTAGTGAAATTATTAAAGAAAAAAACCTGACACAGCAGCAAGCAGCAGATTTGATGAATATCGATCAACCCAAAGTATCCAAAATTATTCGAGGTCTTTTATCAGAGTTTTCGATAGAGCGTTTGCTAAAATTCGTTCTTGCTCTTGGTTTTGATCTTGAAATCACACCTAAGCCTCACAAAACAAAAAGTACACTTCCAAGCATGCACATCATAACTGAATCGTTCCATTTACCAAGGCTAAGAGCTTAACAACAAAGGATTTTATATGAATTCATTAACAAAATGCGAACCTTCTAGATGGACTGATTTTTTAAGCATTCCGGACAATGCAGTGCCCACGCGCTCAGGGGGAAATGCTGATCTTTTTGTGGGCAAAAACATAAAAATGACACTGACTCTTACTAATGATAAAGAAATAAGATTTAGAGATGTCGTTATTTTGGGTATATTAACTATTCAGTCTTCTAATCCTGAAGACGAAGTTAATAAACCTAAATTAAATGTTCGCGATATTTTTATTCCAGGGAAACTGTTGATGGATAACATATCCCTTAAGGGTAGAAGCCAAACCCTATGCACAAATATTGACACATTTCGTAACAACCTTCAAGAGCTCATTTTGGAGTGGCTGGATATTCAAAAAGAAAATGCTACACGGATTGGCCTAAGGTCTATTCTCATCTAGGACTGTAAATAGCAGCCTACAAAAAATTATAAAAGCGATGCAGCTATCTAATAAAAGTGAGATTTTTGTTTTGCTTGTCTAAAAAAAAGCAGAAGTACCATAAGGTACTTCTGCTAAAGTGGCCAGAACTGGAATCGAACCAGCGACACAAGGATTTTCAGTCTTCCTCAGTCGCTTCCCACCAATTCTCTTAATGGCTCTCAATCACCTTAACTTGCCAAGAGTCTACAGGGAAAATTCGATATTTTCCAGGAAATACCGACAACTGAAATCAATCCATTTCAATGTGGAGACATTGGCTACTCCGTTGAATTTCCGTTGTTTCTCTCTCGCGTAAGATAGGAGGTATTGCTAAACGCTCCCGACATCGATTCAGATACTTTTTTGCTACTTTTTTGTAAATATTCGCTCTTTCAGAAGAACCTTCACTTTGCAGGAAGCAATAGGTGCAAAATCGAGCATCGGCAATAATTCTCATTTGAAAAAGTTTTTGAAAATCTTCATCGCCAGGAACTTGCTCTAAATACAGCTGTAAAATTTCATACATTTCCCCATCAGAAAAATCTTCAAGAGCCGATACACATGCTAGGTCAAACCATGGATCGCACATGCCGGCACATTCCCAATCAACTAGATAAAGTGATTCTCCATCATCTAATAGATTTTCTAAATGAGCATCAAGATGGCAGGGGGCTTTATTTGTAAACAATCCTTTTTCAGAAAGGCTCATTATTTTTGGTAAAAACTTTTTTAATAAATCATCTGGTAAGATAATCATTTTTTCTTGAGCTGTTTTTATACAAGCTTGGATTGCTTCAAAGGGTGAAAATTCTATAGGAAAAGAAATTTTGGATCTATGCAACTTTCGTAAAAGAGAGGTGTATCTTTTTTTTGCCGTAACATGCGCAAAATCAAAAGCAATCTTTGTTTCAATAAATTTAGAAATCATAAGAGATCGCTCTTCATTATAAATTAGTGGATTAGGTGCAATGCCGGCTTTATAGGCAAGTTTTGTACAATAAAATTCATTTTTTAATGGATTTACAAAAAGAGAATTTTTGTGGGAAAATTTTATAAAATAGCTTTCTTCAGATGTTGTCGCTTTGTAATTTGTGTTGTTATAGCAATTGCTTCCGGTTGTTTTTAATTGAGATAAGACAATTTCATTCGGATCACAATGAAGTAAATTTACCATAAATATTAGAATTATGTTTTCGATCATCTACGAAACCTTCTTCTTTTTGACTCTTTTTGCCTTCGCCTTCGGACTTGGGATTGCACTTAGCTCGGCTTTGATCTCATCAATTGCTGGAAGTTACCCTTCTAACTTTTTAGGTAGGATTAGAAACAGCTACCTAAGCTTGATCAAACAGATTTAAAGAGATCTCCCAGTTTAACTTCCTGAGAAATTAATTCATCATAATACTTTGATGATTTCAATCCAGCACTCGTAATCATCACAAGAAATATTTGTTTCTTTGTTCTTGTCTGTTGTTGATACACTTCTACCTTTTTTGCAAGTGTTTGTGCATAAACTTTATCGATAGTAAATGGTTGCATTGAATATTTGATTTCGCAAACAGTGATTGCTTGATCTGGCCGATCAAATAACAAATCAATCTGCGCTCCACCCCCCTCCTTTTCACTTTCAGGATTCTGGCGGGGAACATATCTCCATGATCCAGACTCAGATCCTGGATCGATATTTAATGCTTTTTTGATTTGGGCTATATGCTTACTACAAACAGCTTCAAACGCATATCCCGACCAACTTTTCCAACTAGATGACTGTGATTTTGAAAGCCAATACCCTGGGCTTTGATCTCGATTGCGTATCGCCGTAATTCGTGGCTCCAGCCAGTGAAGATAAAATAATGTGTACTCATCAATAACCTTATAATACAGTCCCTTATCAGAGTGTCCATGTGGAAGAAAACTAACAATAAAGCCTGCCTCTTCCAGTTCTTTTAGGCGACGTGTAGTGCCTCCACCACTCGATACTTTAATCTCTCGAATCAATTGAGCTTGACCTATCCCGTAACGGTGGTTAGCGATAATACGGATGATATCTATATATGCTGAAGAGTCTTTGAATAAAGAGGAAAACAGGCGGTCAAATTCATTTACCAAAGCACCATCCCTCCTAAAAAATAATTCTTCGATAGATTGTTGAGCAGATAATCCTTTTTCAACCAAAGATAAATAATGTGGTATTCCACCCAATACCATATAGAGATCTAAAACTTGACGATCATTTAATTTATTGCCAAAGTCTGCCAGATACGCCTTAGTGTCGTGTAAATTCAACGGTTCTAATATCATTGTTCTTGTTACGCGATTGTGAAGGCCTCCTTTATTGTTAACAATTTTTTCGATTATCCAAGATGCTGAAGACCCACATATGATTAACTTTAACCTCGGATCGTGAGTCCAATGCCTATTCCAAAAATATTCCAGTGCGCTCAGTAATCCCGAACGTTTTGTCGCCATCCATGGAAACTCATCAAAAAATAGAACAATTTTCTGCCGTTTTGATACTTTCAACATTGCTGTTGTTAGTGCCTCAAAAGCCTCTGACCAGGATTTGTAGGGAACAATAGATATTCCTTCATAAAAGATAGCGCTAATTTGTTTTGTAAATTGTCCTAGCTGTTCCTTCAATTTCCCTTCTTGTATCCCAGTAACATAAAAAAACAGGCATGGTTTCTTCTCGAAAAAATTCCTAATAAGAAACGTTTTTCCGACCCGACGCCGGCCATATAGCGTCAAAAACTCGGACTTTTCGGTTGAAAAGAGTCGTTCCAAAATACGCTGTTCTCTCGCACGTCCACTGATTTTATTTGCTTGTTTTTTTGATGATTTCATAGACAAGGCACCCTATAGACATATTTAAAATAGTTTATTGCACAGAAGCGCCACTTATAGGCATTTTATAATTGGCGCGTTAACACAAATATTGCATAAAGATGCAATAGGAAGCAATAGAAAAAATTGATCCTTCCAATACTAAAGCTTTCTTATGTAATCTTAAGACGATCCTTTGTGCTAACGCGCCAATTATATACGAATTATATTTGGCGCGTTAACAAGCGCTGTAAAATTGCACCCTTTGCTGGGCAAAATTAAACCCATTAGCTGATGCTTTGAATGAGGTAGATCTTCTAATTTACCCACAGCTTGTGGGGAAATTGAATATGCCAAGTAAAATGCCCTCATTCTGCCCATGTTTATATTGGAAAATCCTTCGATCACTGGAAATTCATTTTGGATATCCCTTGCTACCTTATCTCTAACGTCAGAGCCCTAATAAAAGATTAGAGCAAGAATAAACTTTAATCCATCACTGAACGTAAAAAAGTTTGGACGAAGGCCGAAAAACGTTCGGGTTGGTCAAATGGAACCCCATGACCAGCTTTCTCGATTTGTACAACCTGCAAATGTTGATTGAGTCCGGCGAGCTGCTCAGCTATTTCAATAGTGACAACTGATCCAACATCTCCGACGATGAGCAGGCTCGGCACATCAAGATTAGTGATCAGCTGCATGTAATCGGGGTTTGGCGGTGTCAAAACTTTGAAAGCGCGAATGCTAGTTTGAAATCTTGCCTGCACAAATAGTTCAATGATTTCGTTTGAGCGATGGCTGTGCCTGCCCTGCATCTCAGCTAAAAGATCTTGCCTTGGGCGGCTGAGAATTCGGCGATGCTGATCAGCAACATCACTTTCGTAAACTTCACGCTGACGTTGGGGTGTCAAAAAGGTTGGATCGGCCAAGACAAGCCCTTGCAATCGCTTGGGATTACGACTGGCGACCACAGCTGGATTTCCGTTTTCTCCGGCAAGAGAAAAAAGAAGGAAAGGACAAAAAGCCCTTTCCCTCGAGAGTGGCCAGAACTGGAATCGAACCAGCGACACAAGGATTTTCAGTCCTCTGCTCTACCGACTGAGCTATCTGGCCATGAAGGAAACAGAAGAATACGAAACCTTCACATTTTTCGCAATCACTTTTTTCTTGTTGATCAACGCCGACTGCTAGAAATGGCTCATAAACACTTTCGAGAGCAAAATAATTCAACACAAAGGCACAAAGAAGAGAGAAAAATTATCAGGATGAACAGGATGGGAAAGATGATGATCTTAACTAGTTTTTTATATGAAATAGCGATCTAAGAAGAATAGAAGCCAATTCTCATCTCTGTTTTTCTATCTTTCCCATCTTGTTCATCCTGATAATTTCTCTCTCTTCTTTGTGCCTTTGTGTTGAATTATTTTTTCATTTGCTATATCGAGCTTGTGTTTGCAAATTGATCATATCCTTTAAAACATTAACCGCCTCATCGAGCTGTAGATCGCTGATCTCTTCTTCAGATTTCTGATTGTTAAAAGAATTTGAAGACCCACTTCCTTTTAAAAATGCCTGATACTCTTGATTGCGCGCAATCCTCTGTCCACTGTTTGCTTTCAGCTGTGGTATCACCCCAACCCACACGTCCTTCTTATGTTGTAATGAAGGAATATAATAATGCATATACCAAGATTTCAGATTGGCAGCGACATCTGCCAAGTTGTCATCATAGGCAGCAGGAATCGTATCTTGAGCAAGGGGGTAATCCAAATATTCTTCCCCAATATTTTCATGGAGAAGCTGACTAGGCACGACAACATCTGCTTTTACTCCTTGCACCTGGGGTGTTTTCCCAGAAACAGTATAGTATTTACCCACTGTCACTTTAAAGAAGGTCGCTCCTTTATTCTCTGTCACGGTCTGACTCTGTATTGACCCCTTACCATAGGTGTGTTCATCTCCGACAATCACTCCTACCCCGTAATCCTGAAGTGCCTGTGCGACAATCTCTGCAGCCGATGCAGTGGCCTTGGATGTTAACACAACTAATGGTCCATCATAAGCTTTCTTTCCATCCATATCGCGATAAAAATGCTCTTCTCCATTAAAATACTTAGAAATAACCACCACACCATTCGTGATGAATAGTCCGACAACCTTGACCGCCTGGGATAAAAATCCGCCGCTATTTTCTCTGAGATCTAATACCAAACCACGCAAGTTGCCTTGCTTTTTAAGCTTTTCAATGGCATCTCGAACATCATTTTCACTCGTCACCCCTTTTTCACTTTGGTAAAAAGAATCGAGTTTGATGATCCCAATCACCCCATTTCCAAATTTTTCACTCTTTACAACCACCCGATCTTCATCAACTGTAATCTCATCTCTAACCAATGGAACGGTGATTTCTTTATCTGTTTGATGTCCCTGTTCTTCAACAGAACGCTTTAAAACCAAAGTGACTGTTGACCCCACTTTTCCACGGATCATTTCCAGGATCTCATTCAACGATTTCCCTTTTACAGGGGTCCCATCAATCTTGACGATTTGATCTTTGAGATTGACCAGACCACTTTTAGCAGCGGGACCTCCATCCACTAATAAATCAATGGTGACGCGATCATCTTTTGTGATGTGCAACTGAACTCCAATCCCGACTGTTTCCTTTTCTAATCGCATCCTCATATCTGAGGCTTCATTAGAACTCATCACTGTAGTGTGAGCATCCAGACTATTTGCGAGTGCCTTCAGGACATGCATGATAAAGATATTTTCCTTTTCTCCCTTATCCATCACTAAACCGTTATCACTCAAAAACAAATACTGGTTTTCGTGAAGCTTTGCATCCTTGGTATATAAGATAAGAACCTGATCGGCACGTTCTAAAACGAATTTGTCACCATAACGTTTATTCTCGGCAGCAATAAACTCCACCATCGAGGTTCTTTGACGCTCTCTTAACTCTCCTATATCTTTAGCAAAAGCCCGATGTAAATCGGGATCGCGCCAATCTTCATACCCATCAGCACTGTAGGAGGCACTTTTACGAAAAAGTTGCGCTGCATCACGCTGAATCTCTTCTTCACGCATCTTTTGAGCACGTAAAATTGATTTCTGAATGACGTTATTCAGATCTTCATATTCTGGGAACTGGTTTTGTTGGTATTGCGCTAGAATACGATTAACCTCAGAGTCACTCATCTTCAAAAATGGTGCCACCTCCTGCTCTAATAAATAGATTCGATCGGGATCAAATTGATCGATATAAACCTTAAAAGAATTTTTGAGAATCGACCCCGTAATTTCCTTTTTATCGACATGCTGATCAAAAATCTGCTTCATGATTTTGTTGATGTCTTTGGCTTGCAGAAGCTCTTGATCCGTTCCAAAAACCACTGTAAATAGCGTCATCAATCCGAGCAAAAATTTTACAACATTCATAAACTCTCCCTTGTCATATGCTTGCTATGTATGCCGGTTAGGGACGATATATTACAATAAAAAATTTAACAGAGAAAGGGACAATAGGGACAATAAGGACCCCTGGGACATTAGGGACAATTGAACTATCTTGGTTATTGATTCTATTCCTCTTTTCTAGCAAAATAGAATCCTTTAGAAAATTGTCCTTATCATCAACAATAGGGAATTACATTAACTAATTTTTTTAATTATTGACGTTTACATTAAAAAACCATATAATAATAATAAACATAATCAAAACAAAAAACCTCTCAAGGTATATCACCATGAATATTCATAATGCTGAAATCAAGGGTATTTTTAAACCAAGATTAACCTTTACCACTGATGCAACTGATCCGAACAGAGAGCCTGAACCACATTCAATCCTGGCTTATACAGGCCTTCTTGGCCGGTTTGTCTCTTGGCTTTATAAGAAGGAGTTTGAAAAAGTCCAAGTACACTTAAATGATGGAAATAAGACAGTTAAAACAGATGTTTATGTAAATATAGGAAGCATTCTCATGAGAGAGGTGCTAAAACCTTCGGTCGAAGTAGAAAAAACTACGACATTTAAAGACGATTTCAAAAAAACCTACAGTTATATTCTAATGAATATAACAAGAGAACCAAATGCAGGTCTTGAAGCTCTAATCACAAATATTAAAACGGTATTCATAAGGAAAGTGTTGTCCTCCTCACCAACAAAAACAGAACAAGCTGCTAAAAACCAACAACTTCCGCCTCCAACTGCTAAATCCACCTCCGAACTTTTCACACTCGCGTCCCCAGCCACCCCATCTGCATTCCCTTCAACAAAACAAGAAGAAACTTTACTCCCTCGCCCCCCTACCCTCCCTTTACCAGCCAACTCGGAAGAACGAGAAAAACCTATAGAACCAAAAACAGCCACTCCCACGGGACCTACCCAACCCGCTCAAACTTCTGTTATTGAAACCGAATCACCTCCTCCTCAAACAAAAACTCCAATCCTTCCAGCAACTGTTCCTACAGAACCTACTCAACCTCGTTTGCCCGAACAAGCTAAACCAGCAAAAATTGAACCAGAATCAAAACCAGTACCTGCGCATTCTGTTAGTAGCCCTGACAGCTTTGCCATGGACATTAAAACAGCATTCTCTCAATCTGATCCCGAACTGTTAAAAGAAATATACTCCAAGGTGACAACTGACCAACTCGAAAAACACTGGGAGTTATTTACCGCACAACCCGCACAACTTCGAAAAAACCCTTCAAAAGAAGAACTCCTTAAAAAGCTTGAAGTAAAAGAAAAATTATTTCCTTGTATTCCTAGAGAAATTGTATTTGAAAGAATCAAACAAATTGCTTCCATGAAGACATTGGAAAATTCCCCAGATACCTCCAATATATCAAAGCAAATAAGAGCAATCTCAGACATGTGCTCTCATGACCAAAAAATGTACATTGCAAAACTCATTTCGAAAGAAGACCTACAACTAACCTTCTTTGATCTATTCCCATACGATAAGGCTGTGGCAACTAACTCAGATTTGCATCACCTCTATGTACGGGCACTTTCACCTTCAATTCGTGATGCTTTAAGACAAGACTTAAATAAAGTATCTATTGAGTGTATTAATAAAGAAACCGCAGAGGTGAAGGGAATATCTGAGGCAAAATTTCATCAATGGTTCACACGTTTGAACCCATTTTGCAACTCCAAATTCTGGTGGGAAACTGGTCATGGATTTGAGGGAAGACTTTTATTTAAATTAAAAAACGAACCTGGGGTAACAAACATTCAAGATGTCCTAAAACAGGCAGGGCTAGACTTCAAAGAGATACCCCCTCCAGCAGAGGTCGAACAACCAATAAAAGAGCCACGCTCTCCAGAGGAAATCAAAGAGTCAATTTTGAACGATTTAACTAAAATTTACGACATAGGCTGGTTCTCATACAGAATTGAAAGTATTGCCGAAAATACCCCTTCTGCTAGCAATGTAACTTGTAATGCACAAGAGTTGAACGTGCAATTAGAATATCACATTGTAGAGGATGAGGTAGAAGAGGAACGAGTTATAACAAATCGTGGACCGGTAACGATCAAAATCCTATCGCCTGAACACTCTACTGAAGGAAAGCTCCTTGAAAAAGCTTATAAAAGCATTGAGAGGGCTCAATGGAGTAACTCGAGTACTAGCTATCAATCCACCTACCCTAACCTTAACCATAACCCCATTATAAAATATATTAACGAAGCCAAAATTGATGGGAACACATGGGTTGCAATTGGTCGAATAGAAGGCGACACATTGAAATCTTATTTGAGTAGAAATGAACAAGCATCAATATCATTGAAAGCTCAATATGATGAAACTTACAAACTACTAACTAGTTCAAAGGTAAATCATACTATAAAGTGGGACAGCGACACCCTAATGGTCATAGAAGTAGATGGAAAACCACAACTTCAATTTACTGCATTGCTTGATTAGATGCTGCATGATGACACACAGCACTGGTGAGGTTGTGAAAAATAGTGGGGTAATTTGGAGTACGGTGACAAGTCACCACACTCCAAATTATAAAAATTGTCCCTATTGCTTTTTTTGTCGTGATCTCCTATCTTTAGGCCTATGAAACTTCAAACAATCGAACAATTTTCTCTAGACCATTTTGAAGGTCCGCTCGATTTGCTGTGGCATCTCATTCAACGACAAGAAATCGACATCTACGAGGTCAGCCTTCAAAAAATCACCCAACAATATATTGCCAAATACCAAGAAATGGTTACTCAAGATCTTGATAACGGGGCTGAATTCATCGCCTTAGCCGCCTCTCTCATCTGGCTAAAAAGCAAAACATTGCTTCCGGTCCATGAGCAACAAACGGACCCCGATCTCATTGAGGAGTCAGATCCCAATTTTGAAGTGATCCACCAACTCCTCGACTACTGCCGTTTCAAACAAGCTGCAAAAACACTATCCGACCGAGAGGCTCAGCAATCAGCCTACTATCTCAGAGGAATGGACACTGACACCGAAGTCAAAAAGAATCTCGGAATCGCACACCTATCTCTCGATGATCTCGCTTCGATGTTCCGAGAGATCCTCTCCAAAGCCAAGGTCAATCGAGGACTCATCCACGAGGAGTCTTGGAGGGTTTCGGATAAAATTAAAGCGTTGCAGTACTTACTCAAGGAACACAAGAAAGTGGCATTCCAGGCCATTTTTACGATCGATAAAAGTCGTATCGAGTTGATCGTCACTTTTCTTGCCCTACTCGAACTGATGAAATCTGGACATGCCTCTGTGATCCTTGATCCTGTCTTAAATACCATTGTTGTTGTTTCAAAGGAAGGTAACCATGGCTAAAGAATTTAATATTTTCGATCAAGAAGCTGTTGCAGTTGAAGAACAATATATGGTCGATCAACCTTCTCCTCCTCTTCCCAAACCAAAACCCCAGATCGTACAGCCCGACCTTCCTGGAATTCCCGAGACAATCCAATCGCTTAAACATATTCAAAATCAAGAAAAACTCATCCATCAACATGCAAAACGGATCATCGAGGCTCTCTTTTTCTCAAGTAGTGAGGCGTTGCCTTTCAATAAAATCAGAGAAGTCCTCGACACCTTCCAACCTCTCGCCCCCAAGCTTATCCGCGATTTGATCCGAGAACTCCAACAAGAATATCTTTCCCAACGTCGCTCATTCCGTCTCGAGGAAATTGCCCAAGGATTTCTCCTTCGTACCTGCGAAGAGTACAGTCCTTTTATCGATATTCTTTATAGAAATAAACGGGCAGAAAAACTTTCTCCTGCTTCAGCTGAAGTATTGGCCATCATCGCCTATAAAAACCCAATCACCCGTCCTCAAATCGAAGCGATCCGGGGTGTCGACTGCTCAGGTATTGTCCAAAATCTCCTCGAACGACAACTCATCGAACCGGTCGGCCGCCTCGAAGCTCCCGGCCGCCCCACCCTTTATGCAACCACCAAAGACTTTTTGAAACATTTTGGCCTAAAAGATTTGCACGAACTTCCAACCATTAACAATGGGAATTAAGATAATTATTTTTCTAACCTTAAATTTTAATATTTAGCTGATTTACACCAAACAATCAAAACATAAAACAAACTAAATGGAAACATCATCATGTCTATACACAATACTGAAATTAAAGGTTACCTTAAACCTCGATTAACTTATACAACACAGGATGTAAGTGGCACATCTGAAACACACTCTATCTTAGCCTACACAGGACTTTTAGGTCGTTTTGTTGCCTGGCTTTGTAATGATGAAAAGAACAATGAAAACAAATTCGAAAAAATCAAAATGGACTTCAAAAAAGGGGATAAAACCATCACGAAGGAGGTCTATGTCAATATTGGAAGTGTTCTCAAAAGAGAATGTTGGAAACCTTTAGCCGAAACAGAGAAAACACAAGCATTTAAAAATGCTTTCATGAAAAATTATCAGTTTGTTCTGCAAAACATGTCAAAAACAAGTTCCAACGAAAATGACGGTTCGGGCATCGAAAAACTCGTTGCAAGAGTGATGTCGTTATATCCTGGAACTTCACGCGGCTCCTCTGCCTCGACACCCATACAGAAACCAGAGGAATGTAAACAAATTCCACCATCACCCTCCGCAGTACCCTCAACCGTCCTCTCGACTACTCTCCCTTCTTTAACAGCGCGTCCTTTAGTAAATTCAGCAACAATTCTAGAACCAAGAGCAACCCCCCCGCTCCCAGCATCCTCCGTCCAACCAAAACGCGTGGAAATTGCCATCCCAGCAGAACCTGAACCCACACCACCTCCTTCTATCCATTTTGCAGATATGACCTTTGAGCAAATTAAAGCCATGGATGAAACTGCATTTAAACAAGTAAAAGTATCTGATCTGGTTTCATTTAAAGCAAAACATAAGACAGAGACTAATGCCTTACTCCTTTTATCCTCAATTATCGGTGCAAAACTCGAAAAACTCATACCAGATCCCTCTAATAAAGAATTGGTGACCAAGGCAATCGAAGAAACGCCATTATACGAGATAAGATCTCATGTTCTTAACACCGAGCAGCTCAAAAAATTAATAGTTCTTGCTGAAGGGAGCATCTTCAAGTCATTAAATACAAATCAACTTGAATATACATTGCAATCTGGGAACCTAGAAACTTCTACAGTTTTATTACACAACTCAGACGAAAAAGCCGTTGCAGAACTATTTAAAAAATACGGGCAATCGCCACTCCCACAAGCTTGGAAAGAATTTCTCCTTTTACTTTTACAACTCTTTCCCAAAAAATTCTATAACATTGTTTCTCCTGAGAAAATCCTCCCCATTTTTGAGGAGTTATACAAATCGGATGCTAGACTTTCCCTAGACCCAATAGACCTTTATAATCTACCAAAAGCAGATAGAATCAAAATGTTTGCTCAAATGACAGTTAATTTCTTAAAAGATAATTGGGTCTCAATTTCCAAAGAATCAAAATCCCAAGATAGACACCAACTTCAATTAGCAAAACAGAATTTGTTTTCTCTCATCCCTGATAACATCGTATTTGAAAGGATTAATCAAATTGCTTCAATGAAAACTTCAGAAGGACTTCCTGATAGCCTCAACATCACAAATCAAATAAAAGCCATTTCAGGCCTACTATCTAACGAACACAAAGACTATATTGCTCAACATATTTCATTTGAAAACCTACAACTCATTTTCTCCGATTTATTACCCTATGATTTTACCAATAAGACTCGCACTCCCCATCACACATTGATACAAAAACTTTCCCCTCCCGTTCTTGAAGCTCTCAAGCAAGAAGTACAGAAAGTACAAGTTAAGTCTATCAGCAAACAATATGGAAAAGTATCAGGTATGACCTTTCAACAATTTCATCAATGGTTCACACGCCTAAATCCTCTATGCGATTCTAAACTCATTTGGACACCTGATCGGGAAGATGAGGGTAAAACAACGTTTAAATTCCAAATAGAACCTGTACCGCCTCAACTCGATATTCGAACTGCCCTTGCTAAAGCCGGGTACCCTTTGAATTAATGGAAACCTCACCCCATCTTCGAGGCTGACAGGAAATCTACCTCTTCACCGCTATTCCCTTCCCATAGACGATGGACATGTCCATCGTCTATGCTTATCTCCCATGTCCATCTCATTATAATCGTTCTTGCATATAATTCTCTTAATTCCCTATAATGCACTGATATCTTCGTATGTAGAAGATAGATTAAGTAAAATAACTAAGGAGAAGGCACACATGCCGACTATTAATCAGCTAGTTAGACAGCCGCGTAGTCCCAAGACTAAGCGTAGCAAGTCGCCAGCATTAAAGAAATGCCCACAGCGCCGCGGAGTTTGCCTACAGGTAAAGACCAAGACGCCTAAGAAACCTAACTCAGCCTTGCGTAAAGTGGCCTGGGTACGTTTATCAACAGGACAAGAAGTCATTGCCTACATTGGTGGTGAAGGTCACAACCTACAAGAACACAGCATCGTGCTTGTTCGTGGTGGTCGTGTAAAGGACTTACCTGGGGTACGTTATCACATCGTTCGTGGAACGTTAGACTGTGCGGCCGTTAAGGACCGTAAACAAGGAAGATCGAAGTACGGGGCGAAAAAACCCAAGAAGTAACACTAGGATGCTTTGAATAAGTATCCTGGTTCGCGATTGGCGTTTTGATTATTAAAACGCGAATCACGCACAGGCTTTTAACTAGGCCAGGTGAACAAACGATCATTCCCTTTAGTGAGAAAATACGCAAATTAAATGAGGAAAATATGTCAAGAAGACGCCGTGCAGTTAAACGGGAAATCGATCCAGATCCCGTTTACAACAGCACATTGTTAGCAAAATTTATCAATAAAGTGATGGAACGCGGTAAGAAATCTACTTCCCGTCGCATCATCTACAATGCATTAGATAAATTCGCCCAAAAAATTAAAGCTGAAAATCCTTTAGAAGCTTTTGAGCAAGCACTTGAAAATGCAAAACCTGCTCTTGAAGTTAAATCCCGTCGTATCGGGGGCGCTACCTACCAAGTACCAATCGAAATTGCACCGAATCGTCGTATTTCGATGGCAATGCGTTGGATTATCGCTCACTCCCGTTCGAAAACAGGCCGTTCCATGGAAGATGGACTTGCTGGTGAGTTAGCCGACTGCTTTAACAACCAAGGGTCTACCATCAAGAAGAAAGATGATACCCACCGTATGGCTGAAGCAAACAAAGCCTTCGCCCACTACAAATGGTAACAGGAGATTAATCGCATGGCAAGACCTGCAAAAGAACAACTTAAAAATGTGCGCAATATCGGGATCATGGCTCACATTGATGCCGGTAAAACCACAACCACAGAACGTATTCTGTATTATACAGGCCGCGTTCACCGCATGGGCGAAGTGCACGAAGGTGCCGCTACGATGGACTGGATGGAACAGGAACAAGAGCGTGGCATCACGATCACTTCTGCTGCTACCACAGTATTCTGGAAAGATTGCAAAATCAATATCATCGACACCCCGGGTCACGTCGACTTCACAATCGAAGTAGAACGTTCCCTCCGTGTTCTCGATGGTTCTGTTGCTGTATTCTGTTCCGTATCTGGTGTAGAACCTCAGTCAGAAACAGTATGGAGACAGGCCGATAAATACGGCGTGCCTCGTATCTGCTTCGTCAACAAAATGGACCGTACTGGTGCCGATTTCTTCGATGCCATCAAAACAATGCGCGAAAAACTCCATGCTAATGCAATTGCCGTTCACTGCCCTATCGGTGCAGAATCGGAATTCAAAGGAATGGTCGACCTCGTTTCAATGCGCGCTCTCTACTTCCACGACGAAACCTTGGGTGCCGACTGGGAAGAGACAGACATTCCTGCAGATCTCCTCGAGAAATGCAAGGAAATGCGCGCTGAATTGCTCGATGAACTTGCTACCGTCGATGAAACCAACGAAGGTTTCATGACAAAAGTTCTAGAAAACCCAGATTCATTGACTGTCGATGAAATTAATGGAATCATCCGTAAGGGTGTATGCGCCAATAAATTCAATCCAGTCCTCTGCGGTTCAGCATTCAAGAACAAAGGTGTTCAACAACTCCTAGATGCTGTCATCAACTGGATGCCTTCACCTATCGATCGTGGCGCTGTTAAAGCTCACCTCGTAGATACTGATGAAGAAATCACTCTTGAACCCGATGACAATGGTCCGTTTGCTGCGTTAGCATTCAAAATCATGACCGACCCTTATGTCGGCCGTTTGACGTTTATCCGTATCTATAGCGGTACATTGACAAAAGGGATGACCCTCATCAATAGCACTAAAGATTCGAAAGAACGTATCTCTCGCCTACTTGAAATGCACGCTAACAAACGTGAAGAACGCGAAGAATTTCACGCAGGAGATATCGCTGCTTGTATCGGTCTCAAAAAGGCTAGCACAGGTGACACTCTCTGTTCCCCAGAAAAACTCTTAGTCCTCGAAAAAATGGAATTCCCAGAACCTGTGATCTCCATGGCCATCGAACCTAAGTCTAAAGGGGACCGCGAAAAACTCTCCATGGCCCTCTCCGCTCTCTCCGAAGAAGACCCAACTTTCAGAGTCTTCACAAACGAAGAAACCGGACAGACCATCATCGCGGGTATGGGTGAACTTCACCTCGAAATCCTTCACGACCGTATGAAACGTGAATTCGGTGTCGAAGCAAACGTCGGTAAACCACAAGTTTCTTACAAAGAAACTATTACTGCTCCAAGCAAGAGCCAGATGAAATACGTTAAACAATCTGGTGGTCGCGGTCAGTATGCACACGTGGAAATCGAGATCGCTCCCAATGAAAAAGGGAAAGGGATCCTCATCAATAACAAGATCGTCGGCGGTGTTATTCCTCGAGAATACGTCCCAGCTGTCATCAAAGGGATTGAAGAAGGAATCACGACAGGCGTTCTCGCTGGCTACAGCCTAGTCGACGTCATTGTCGATATCGTCTTCGGCTCTTACCACGATGTCGACTCTAACGAGATGGCGTTCAAAATTTGCGGATCAATGGCGCTGAAAGATGCGGCAAAGAAAGCAAAGGCGATCATTCTAGAGCCAATCATGAAGGTCGATGTCACCTCTCCTGATACAGCAATGGGCGACGTCATCGGCGACTTAAACCGTCGTCGTGGCCAGATTATTGGACAAGACAACCACAAGGGAGCAGTCATCATCCACGCAGAGGTTCCCCTCAGCGAGATGTTCGGCTACTCGACACAGCTTCGTTCTTTGACATCAGGACGCGCTACCTATGTAATGGAGCCGAGCCACTTTGAGCGCGTGCCCACGAAAATTCAAGAAGAAATCATTAAGAAGTAAGGTCATTTATGGCAAAGCAAGAAAAATCAACCAAGCTGCAGCAGGAAAAACAGCCAAAGCAAGCGCGGCAGAAAATCCGTATTCGCTTGAAAGGCTACGACCAACGCATCTTAGATCGCTCAACTGCGGATATCGTGGAGACAGCCAAACGCACCGGAGCTGGTGTTGCAGGCCCAATCCCGATGCCGACACGTCGAGAGATCTACACTGTGTTGCGTTCTCCTAACATCGACCGTAAGTCGCGCGAACAGTTTGAAATTCGCACACACAAGCGCCTCGTTGATATCCTCAACCCAACTGGTAAAACAATCGACGCCCTCAAGACGTTGACATTGCCAGCTGGCGTCGATATCAAAATCAGCGCTTAATCAACGAATTTTATCTATTTATAGGGTCAGGCTACGCCTGACCCTATTTTTTTCTCATTGACCTACCCTCCTTTCTCCAGTACAATAAAGTCCTTATAATTATATTGTCCCTATTGTCCCTATTGTCCCTATTGTCCCTATTGTCCCTAAAAACTGAAAACTGAAAGCAACTTAAAAACCATGACCTCAAATTCTATTTACCTCGATAATAACACCACCACTCGCCCATCCCCACAAGCGGTTGCCAATATGATCCCCTTTCTCACCGAACGTTGGGGTGTTCCTACAGCGCCGCATCAAATCGGACAACAACTCTATCCCGCCATCGAAGACGCCTTAAAAGGAATTTATGCACTCATAGGCGCCAAAGAAAGCGATACCATTCTTTTCACTTCATCGGCCGCCGAAGGCACCAACCAAGTCATCCTCTCCACTTATTTTGATGTCACCATCCATACAGGAAAAAACCAATTCGTCACCTCCACCATCGATGAGGCCCCCTCAATGATGGCAATCGATCGCCTGGAACAGTTGAGCTGTCTAGGTAAAATGGCCCCTCCCAATACCCATGGACAAGTCACAGCGCAAGCAATTGCTGATATGATCACCCCACGCACAGCCTTGGTCTCTCTCTCATGGGCCAACGGACTCACCGGAGTTATCAATCCCATCAATGAAATTTCAGACCTCTGTCAGGAACGAGGAATACGTCTTCATATAGATGCTTCTCATGCTATAGGAAAACTTTTTAACGACTGGGAAGATGTCCCTGCACACTTCCTTACATTCAATGGAAATAGCATCCACGCCCCATCAGGAACAGGGGCCCTCTTTATTCGAAACGACACAAAATGTTCTCCATTCATTTTAGGTGGAAGCGAGCAGGCTGGTCTTCGCGCTGGCAGCTATAGTGTGGCTGGACTTGTCGCTCTCGGACAAGCAGCGAGAGAGGCGGTGGATGCACGCGACCTCATGTGTACTGAAGTCGCACGTTTACGAGATAAATTAGAAACAGAGATCATGAAACAAATTCCTGATGCATTTCCCTTCTTCCAAGATCAAGAGCGCCTTCCCCACTGCACGAGCATTGGTTTTCCTGGAATCATTAACGAAGCTCTTCTTTTCCTATTAAATAAGAAGGGTGTCTACGCAAGCATCGGTGGAGGCACTCAGCAACAAATTGCCCTCATCCTCACTGCCTCTGGTGTCGAAAAAGAGCTAGCACAAAGCGCGATTAGTTTTAGTCTCTCACGCACCACCACAGAAGATGAAATCGACCGGGCCGCAGAAATCATTGCCGACTGCGTCAAACGTCTACGCCGCACTTCCCTTCAATCATCCCATAAATAACCTCTTACAAAAAAGTGAAAAATAGTGAGGTAATTTGGAGTGCGGTGACTTGTCACCGCACTCCAAATTGAATGCCTATTTTTCACAGCGTTTATGTCCCGATTCTAAAATAAATCAGCTCTTCCCGATTCTGCAATAAAAACCATGCTCCTAGCTCAGCATTTCTTATCATGACATGGACAAATGTTTCCACAGGAGGGTTCTCCAGTTTACACTTAGAAGAAATCGATTCGAAATATTCTTTGAATCCACTTTCCAAAGGAACAACTTTCTTCAATCTGGCTAATGTACTTAGAATACATTCTGAACCCTTCCTTGTATACTCACATACTTTTTCATTTTCACACTGTTCGAAATTTAATGTTAATGATCGAATTAGCGATAAGGCCTTTGAATCAAAAACATCAAGTTTAGATTCTAACCTAACCCGATCCCTTCCACTTAACTTCATTCTTCCTGCCCTTTCTATGATTCCATCGGCTAAATCAATCAAATAATCCTGACACAAAGTCGATGGCCTCTTCCCAATACAATTGCTAATTTCAGCCCTTCGACCAATCTCTAATATCTCAATCATCGCAATCATATCAATTCGAAATCCTAGTCGCATTTCATCCGCAAACCCAAGTTTAGCTCGTGGTCGCAATTCGAATTCTATTCTATAGCTATGCTCCATTAGAGGGCGTATTTGGCTTGTGATCCGACTATTTAATTCAATCAATCTAGCTTGCATCGATATAACATCGCTTTTAACATGCGCTGCAAGTCGCGATTTCTTCGTTAAGTTTGCTAAGGTTAACTGTGATTGATTAAACCAATTTTTAAATACTCTCTTGTCCACAAAAAAAACTCTCACAACTTCTTTGGGGTATGTCATTCTAAATACTTTGACCATTCCATCAGAATACTTAATAAATTTACCTGATTGTTCAGTAAACGAATGAGACACAACAGAAAATTCTAAACGAGAGATTTTATACCACCATTTTTGGAAATCATCAGCAAGTGACTTTAAGGATTGTATAGCAGCCTGGTAAGAAGGCTGATCCCGCCTACCTGACAGATTCGCAACCAGACAATCACACCCAATCCTTACAACAAGATCAAATCCTTCCACATCAACACTACCAACCAATACAGCTGCAGCCATATATCCCTCCAGTGTTATGATTCCCCTCTTCTGGATCCTAATCCCCTTGTCCAATATCTGTCAAATAAACGCAAAGAACGATGCAAAGAGGATGGAATTATTAAACTATTACGTGGTATCCTTACAAATAAGGATATTAGACTTCTTAGCAAACACTGGTTTACTATAACGCAGGTCTTCAGCCTGCGTTATAGTAAATGATCGTAATTAAAGGACTCCTATTAAGTGATTAATGGAATAGAATCATCGAGCTTTATCATTATCGCCTTCATCGCCTTCTTAGGTGCCATGACCCCCGGTCCTAATTTTGTCATCGTCACTAAAAACACCCTCGCTTATTCTAAAAAAACTGGATTATACACCTCTCTTGGAATTTTTTTTGGAGTGCTCATCCACATCGCCTATTCCTTAATCGGGCTCGATTTTTTAACCGAAGAATCTGTCTTGCTTTACAACTGCATAAAATACTGCGGGGCTGCCTATCTGATCTATTTTGGTATGACCTCCATTTTCGGCAACTCCTCAACCAAAATCACATTCAACGTAAAACACGAAAAAATTGATCTTAATTCCTCTCAGGGATTCCGTTCAGGATTTATTACAAATATATTAAATCCCGAATCCTCCATCTTTTATTTGAGTGTATTTTCACAAGTCGTTGAACCGCAAACCTCCTATATCATACAAATTTGCTATGGATTAGAGATGGCCCTCATCTCTTTCCTGTGGTTCGTATTTCTAACATATGTTCTTTCTTATCAAGGACTTAGAAAACGCTTAGCCAACATTCAACACTATATCGATAACGGACTAGGCCTGGTTCTAATTGGCTGTGGAGTGCGTCTGGCATTGCTTTATTAATTGTACTGACATATAATCCTAGAAACGGCAGTTGGAAACGATAAATTGACGCAATCTTTTGAGCCAGAATCACTTCTGCTGAGGGGCGCCTTCACCACTCGGGAATGTCGCCCCTCATCAGAAGTGATTCTAACTCAAAATCTTGCATCACTTTATCATTTCGAACTGCTGTTTCTAGGATAATCGTTGTTAACAAGGAAAATAATATGAGCCGTCTCATTTTACTGCGTCATGGACAATCGACATGGAATAAGCAAAATCTCTTTACCGGCTGGGTAGACGTTCCCCTATCACCACTAGGAATACAAGAAGCACTTAACGCAGGTGAACTCATTCGCGATATCCCCATCGATATTATCTTTACCTCAACATTAACTCGCGCTCAGATGACTGCTCTACTTGCGATGAGTAACCACAGTTCCGGGAAAACACCGATCATGCAACATCCCGAAAACCCAAGAATTGCTGAATGGGAAACGATCTTCAGCGACCATACCAAAGCAGAAACGATCCCCGTCATCTGTGCGTGGGAAATCAATGAAAGGATGTATGGAGAACTTCAAGGTCTCAATAAGGCAGAAACAGCCGAAAAATTTGGTGCTGAACAAGTCAAATTATGGCGACGTAGCTACGATATCGCCCCACCAGAAGGGGAAAGCCTCGCCATGACCGCAGAACGCTCCATTCCCTATTTTACCAAGCAAATTGTTCCCTATCTTAAGCAAGGAAAAAACGTCTTGGTGAGCGCTCACGGCAACTCACTCCGCTCAATCATTATGCATCTCGATGGATTAACGAAAGATGAAGTCTTACACCTCGAACTCGCTACAGGTGTTCCCATCATGTACGAATACCACCAAGGGGTATTCACAAAATCTCATCAACTTCCAAGTGGTGTATAAATGGGACTCACCCAACTCACCACCCCATTTCCATGGGCGCGCTACAGCAAAAAACTCATTTCCAAAATTGAAAATCCTCGCAACACAGGGATCTTCACAAAAGCGGAAGCAGAAGCCCGAGATATGCGCCTTGCAGAAGGACAGGATGGGACTCCTTCTGATGGCAATGCTGTCAAATTTTACTGGCTCGTCGATAAAGATGATGGAATCATCGTCGATGCAAAATTCCAAGTCTATGGTCAATCAGCCCTCATCGGCGCTGCAGAGACAGCCTGTGAACTTATCGTAGGAAAGAATTACGACCAAGCACGCCGCATCAGCACGACCCTCATCGATAAGCATGTACGCGATCGCCCAGACACTCAAGCGTTCCCCAATGAAACCCACCCCCACCTTAACCTAGTCCTACAAGCTATCGACGTTGCTGCCGACCAATGCACCGATATCCCATTTGCCGATAATTACGTCACAGCACCTGTCCCTATGGATATCGGCGAAGTTATCCCAGGGGGGTATCCTGGCTGGTTAGAACTGCCTATCAAGAAAAAAATCGCTGTCATCGAACAAGTGCTCGACCAAGATGTGCGCCCTTATATTGCCTTGGATGCAGGTGGTGTCTCGGTCCTCAACCTTCTCAACGACAAAGAACTGATCATCGCCTACCAAGGATCATGCACGTCATGCTACTCCTCGATTGGAACCACCCTTTCCTATATTCAACAGGTCTTAAGAGCAAAAGTCCATCCTGAATTGGTTGTCGTCCCCGATCTCAACACCACCCCACACACGGGATAAGGATGAATTCTGAAAGATGAAGGATGAAAATTGCACAAGTTAATGCCAATTTCATCCTTCATCCTTCAGAATTCATCCTTTTCCCTACTCGCCGGGCCACAGGATCTCTCCTGCACTGAATTTTCTTGTAGAACCATCCACAAGCTTCAAACTCAAAGATCCATCATCATTGATTGCTAGAAATAGCCCTTCCCATACTTTCCCAGCATCTGAGACACGTAGCACCGATGTCGTATCGACATTCAATCGTCGTCGATAATCACTAAGAAACACATGAAAACCACTTTCTAAGAAAATGGTTAAATCTTTTAAAAACTGCTTTTCAAGATGTTTTAACACATCTTCAACAACAAAATCTTTTCCATATTCAACCAACAGTGAAGTAGCCGGACGATCAATACTCTTTAACATATCCAAAGGCATGTTCACATTAATTCCAATTCCTAAAATCATACAGAGCTGGTTGGAATCAGAAACTGTTTCAGCCAAAATTCCCCCAATTTTCTTCTTCGAAAGTAAAACATCATTTGGCCACTTAAGCTGCGGGTTAAACCCTAATTCTTCCAACATCTTGGCCGCTGAGATAGCAAGCACCTGTGGAATATTTCCAATGTTTAAGTAAGGGGGATCCAAAAAGAAACAAAAGGACGCATAAATATTTTGACTTGGAGGTGATAACCACTGCCGCTTAAACCGTCCCCGTCCTGCAGTCTGCTCATTAGCAGTCACAAATGTCACCATTCCACGTGGAAAAAGGTGGATGTTATGCTTTGCCCAAGTATTGGTAGAATCAATCGTATTAAAATGTCGACGAATCAATTGCATAGCTTCTTCTAATGTTGTAATATCCAGGTTTGTAACTATATTTTAACGTTTTATTAAAAAAGAATCAATCACCGTTATGTGGCACTACCGCTATTTAAGTCGTATCGATTTTCGCATGATCCCGGTCATGCTCGCCCTCTTCTTTAGTAGCCTCCTCGTCGTCTCTTCCTTCAGCATCGAAAACACCCCTGAAGCCATAGAAGGCAGTTTTTTCACCCCCATGGTTAAACAACAACTCCGCGGCTTCGGATTGGGTCTTGCTGTTTTCATCCTCTTTGCTGGCTTCGACTACAATAAACTGCGCGAATGGACATGGCTACTCTATGCCATCATCATCCTACTGCTCGCCGGATTATTCTTCACCGATTCAATCCAACGGGTTCATCGCTGGTACCGCATCCCCCTCATCAACATGAGCTTTCAACCCTCTGAATATGCAAAACTGATCGTCGTTATGGCCTTGAGCTGGTTTCTTGAAAGGCGCCAGTCGACAATCACTTCCTATAGTACAGTATTCTATGGTGGACTCATCACAGGAATCCCCTTCATACTCATTCTCAAGCAGCCCGACCTGGGCACGGCCATTGTTCTATACCCTGTCACACTCGTCATGTTCTATTTCGGGGGCGTTCGTCCCATCGTAGTCAAGATGATGACATGGCTAGGAGCGATCACCTTAGTATTAGTCGCTGTTCTGTTTCTTGGAATTGTTTCTCACGAAGAAATCCGTCCCTATGCCACCAAGGTTCTAAAGGATTACCAGTTCGACCGCCTAAACCCCAACACACACCATCAGAAAGCTGCGATCACCGCAATTGCATTAGGGGGATTGACTGGTCGAGGATGGCGCACAAGTGAATTTACGGGTGGTGGTTGGCTCCCTTTTCCCTACACTGATTCAGTCTTCCCTGCCTTCGGAGAAGCGTTTGGTTTTTTTGGATTACTCTTATTACTTGTCCTTTTTTACACATTGATTTACCTTGGATTCCAAGTTTCAGCCGTTGCCAGTAACCAATTTGGAAGGCTTCTATCGGCAGGAATCACTATTTATTTGGCCATGCACGTCTTGATTAACATTGGGATGATGAGCGGATTCCTTCCAATTACTGGAGTGCCATTAATATTAGTGACCTATGGAGGATCATCCATTCTCTCAACTATGGCAGCATTGGGAATTTTGCAAAGTATTTATAGTCGGAGGTTCATGTTCTAATGTCTAATCACACATTCCTATTTAAACCTGGTCAATGGATTGGGGAAGGTAAAATTTCCTTTAGCACCTCTCCAGATGCTCTCCGGTTCTATACAAAATGGATCATTGAAGAAAACCACTCCGGTACGATCCATTGCCGCCAACGAGTTGAAATGGAAGATCGCGAAGAGGATATCTACAATGATTTCCTCATTTATAATATTGAACCCACTTCTTTTTCTATTCAGCTGAACAGTGAACTATTGGGCTGCTTAGAAGGAAAAGGAGGGATCGACACCAAGTCAATCGCATGGGAATTTCGTTATTTTCCCGAGCTTGAAGGGTTCGAGACCTACGAACTACTCGAAAGTGGAGACTACATCATCCACGCAGAATACATGTCGACCGAAAAATACCGCACCATCATCGATGGCCGCCTCTGGAAAAAAAACCTTTAGATTAAAGATAATTCAATCCAAAAAAATTGTGCATTGCGTTACATTGACTTTTTACAAAGAGGTATTATGGTCAACTTTAATGTCTCCCCATTCCAAATTGGCCCCTCAGATCAATTGATGCTGAATACGCCCCTTATTCACCAGGAAGGGAACCTTCCCGCTCCAAACCAAGGAGCATATCCACGATGCTACAAAGTAAAGACTTGTGTATGTATGATTCAAGAAGACATACTCGCCCATCCTCCTTGTGGAAGAAGTGAGCCACCCTGTGGGAACGCGATTGACTCTTGTTGCGGAGATTCTTCGTGTGGAAAATGCCTTCATGCAAGACTTTTTTCAAGGATAGATTACCTTTATTGTTGTTTCGGTCTCGATTTGTTCACTTTAGGAGTAAGTTGTATGCGTATTGGTTCCGCCGGATATCTACCTGGATGTGCGTGTGCTCCTGAATGCCTTTCTTGCCTTCGAGTCACAGGGTACGGCACGACAGGTATCGGCGGCTTGTGTTTGGTAAAGAGTTTGTTTGCTCGCTGTCTTTGCGGTTTGCCGTCTCATAATCAGTAGTCAATTAAGAATTATAACAGAATAAACTCACAGGATAGGCATATCAATCCACTTTACTTTGTGCTGAATTGCTTTCCTTCTTTGCGTATCTTTGCGGCGCTTTGCGTCTTTGCGGTAAAGTGCCTTTTCTTGCCCCTGATCTTATGACTAGCCAAAATCGATTCAAATTGCTATAATTCCAAACTTATACACCATATAAACGATTGATCATAAAGGCCTTTATTAATGTACCGATTTATTTTATTTGCCCTATTCATTTTAAACATCACAACAACTTCTTTACAGGCGGCCGAGACCTCGCATCATGTTTTAGTCAGCGTAGCCCCACATAAATTTTTTGTAGATAAAATCGCTGGGGACACCGTCACTGTCGGACTCATGGTTCCAGCTGGGGCAAGCTCCCATACTTTTGAACCCACCCCCAAGCAAATGCTTGTCGCAAGCACAGCCGATCTTTGGTTTTGCATTGGAGAAAGTTTTGAAGCTCGAGCAAGTCGCTCTCTAATCGCACACAACCCAAAACTCCGCCTAATCGATTTAAGAAAAAATGTGGATATGATCACAGCAGACCCCCAATCAGGATGCAGCTGTTGTCATGCAAGTAGCCAAGACTTGCATATTTGGTTGAGTGCACGCCAAGCCAAGATTCAAGCAACTACCATCGCTCAAACCCTAAGTGAACGGTATCCTGAGCACACACAACGCTATCAAAAAGCTCTAGAAAATTTCACAAAAGAACTCGACGACCTCGACTCACAGTTGACACAGATCCTAAGACCGATTAAAGGACAAACCATACTCGTTTCACATCCTGCCTACGCCTATTTCTGTCGCGATTACCAACTCAAACAGCTTTCGATCGAATTTGAAGGAAAAGACCCGGCTCCACAGCAACTCAATATGATCCTCAATATCGCAAGAGAAGCTCATATCAAGAAAGTTTTCACTCAGATGCAATATAGTAATAAAGGAGCAAAACTCTTTGCAAAAGAACTGAATGCTGCTATTGTAGTCTTAGACCCTTATGCAGAAGATTATCTCAATACCATGCTCTATATCGGTCAACAATTTGCTAGTCAGGACACCCAATCCCCATGAAGCAGCCCATCGTCACACTAGAAGATGTTACCTTCTCCTACCATGACATCCCGATTATTAAAAATATTTCTTTTCAAATCAACCAAGGGGAGTTTATTGGAATCATCGGACCAAATGGAGGTGGAAAAACAACACTCCTCAAATTGCTGATGGGCTTCCTAAAGCCAAATTCAGGGAAAATTGAAATCTGCGGAAATGAAGATCCGCTCAATCATCACCTAGTAAATACAAAAATCGCTTATGTACCTCAAACACTCCAATTCGATAAACAATTTCCGATTTCAGTGTTGGAGCTAGTACTCGGGGGCAGACTCTCCCACCTTCCTTGGTATGGAATATTCAGTAAAGACGATAAACAGATTGCCCTTGATGCGCTAGAGCAAGTAGGACTAACCCACTATGCGCATGTTTCTTTCGGAAAACTGTCGGGCGGACAAGCTCAACGCGCTCTCATTGCCCGTGCTCTTGCATCAAAACCAGAACTCCTCCTTCTCGATGAACCCACCGCCAGTGTAGATGCCCAAGCAGAATCTGATATCTATCAAATTCTTAAAAAACTCCAAGGAACGATCACGATTATGATGGTCACACATAACTTACAAACTGCGATCGAACTGTTTGATAAAGTGATTTGCGTCCAACAAACTGCCACAGAACTCAGTCCACAACAGGTATGCGAACACTTTGCACTGGGCCTCTATCACGCTCCATTGATCAAAGTAGGAGCTAAATAATTATGATGACATTCCTTGAAGCCTTACATTCTAACCCTATCCTCCTCTCCGCTGTCATTGCAGGATTAGCCTCATCAATCGCAAGCGGGATCATCGGCTCATATGTCGTCGTCAAACGGATTGTCTTCATCAGCGGCAGCATCTCCCACTCAGTGCTCAGTGGCATTGGCTTCTGTCTTTGGCTTGAACGAGCAAAAAATATTGAATGGATCTCCCCACTCCAAGGGGCATTGGTGGCTGGTATCCTCTCCGCACTGATCATCGGCTGGATCCACCTTTACTACCGCGAACGTGAAGATTCAGTTATTGCTGCTCTCTGGTCTGTAGGGATGGCTGTTGGAATCTTGTTCATTTCACAGACACCTGGATTTAATGTCGAACTCACCAACTTCCTAATCGGAAATATCCTATGGGTGACCCCGACGGACCTCTATGTCCTTTTCAGTCTCGACATCTTCATCGTTCTCTGCATCCTTTGTCTCCATAAACGCTTCCTGGCCATCTGCTTTGATGAAGAACAAGCCCGTTTACAGGGTCTTCCAGTCAACGCTCTCTATTTGCTGTTACTGGTTCTCATCGCTGTCACGATCGTTCTGCTCATCCAAGTTGTCGGAATCATCCTCGTCATGACAATGCTGACAATCCCCGCTGCCATCGCCAACCTGTTCACAGCCCGCCTATCCCACATGATGTGGATCGCTATCGGAATCAGCGGTTTCTTCTGCTTTAGTGGAATGGCTCTTGCCTATGATCTCGATTGGCCAGGTGGTGCGACGATTGCCCTTCTTGCCGGTGTGGTCTATATTCTCTCTCTTTGCTACCGACGCCAAAATAGTTAATTTAAATTATCAAACAATATTCCGTGCCACAGATAGGTAGAAATAGGCTTGAATGGGCACGAACACGGACTAAAGTCCGTGCCACAGATGGGAGATAAATACTGTTAGTTAAGGGTGGTTAACTTCATAAGACATCACGTCATAAAGACAAAATTCTGCAGATTGTTCAATGTTCATAGAAAATAACCTTTCCCATACATTTTGTACTCTGTTGAATATCCCAAAGATATCTTCTCTGCTAATTTCTTGATAAGACTTCGCATCACGCAGAGAAATAAAAGGGACTGAATGGTTGTTAGCTTGAATCAACAGTATTTTTTGACTTAGCGATATAATTACAAAATCATGCTGTAAAATTCGAGCTTCTACTTTTCTTCCTAATAAAAGCCGTGTTACAGTATAGGGAATACATAATGACCCAACACTAAACGAAAGATCTGCCACGAAACTATCAACACGAGCTGAACCATTCTCCAGTGATTTTATAGCAATTAATTTTTTATTTTCTAAGTATTTAATCAAAGCAAATGAGTTGATTGTACAGTTAAAAATGGATAGAAAATTAAGAAATCGGTCTATGCTCTCGTCAGGTTGTTCGAGAAGTTTAAATTCAGGATCAAAGCAAGTGTCCCGAAAGGAATGATCCCCAATAAAGACATGAAGGTCATCACGCTTGAGTCTTAATAGTTCTTCTGTTGATCGCACAAAAATCTTCCCTACAATCTGCTCTCTCTTTCCCTTAAAAATCTCCAATGCAGTTTCAATAGATAATATAGGTAATACTTGAGGAGGGGAAAAACCTGCCATAAAAGGTACTACCTGACCAGCTGCTGCCATCATTTACTCCTTTGCTTGGTTTCAAATTATTTGCATTTTTATATTATTTACTAATACAAACAATTACTAAACAAAAACTAAATTTATTTTACAACAAAAATCTATTTACTTTTATATCACATTAGTATATAATATTTATTAACTAACATTATACAACTATTTATAGGAGTTTTTATGACGTCAATCTCCTCCCATCTTCATAAAACAAATACATTCATACCACCGAGTACCCATGCACCCTACAAGATCTCTCAAGGTTTTCAACATCAGGCCAAGATGTCGCAAACACAATTTGAGCATAAAATCTCACAAATGGATTCAGTAAGATGTATAGCAGAATGGGCACATAATGTGCATCAATTGCAACAGGACCCCATAGGATGCAGCTGGATACAAGCGAAAGTCGATTTACGAGAAACTACTAAAAACAACCGATACGCCACTGCATTTGCAGCCCTTCGAGTTCAACAAACAGCCAAGTTAATGAACATTGACGCAATAAAAGCCTTTACGTTTTCTGGGAGGGACGAATTCACTCTTTCGGGAAGTATTCTCACTGAAAATCCTATCGTTTATGTGTTTGCACAACTACATAAAATCGAATTTGACGATTCTTTAAATCCTAATGTGATAGCAACACCATTAACCAGGTTACAAGAAGACAAAATTGAATTAGCTGTAGCACAATTATTTTTTGCTTTTAATAAACTGTGCGCCAGCAAATTAAAAACCAGTTATTTAAAAGCAAGAAATGCACGAATGAACTTTGAACTCCTCATGTCTCAGGATATGACTCCCAATCCCCAACATGCGTTATATCCTCTTACAAAGGCAATGTCTGAAATAATGAGAATAATGACGGATTCCCTGCAACAAGAAAATCTAGAAGTTGAACATCACTACCAACAGTATGCAAAAATAAGAGCTGATCAAATTTTAACCACGATGGGCTTCCAGTTAAGTAAACAAACATCAACCTATTTAATCGAAACCATATCGACTCGAATTTTTCAAAAATCTAAGTGGGTATGTCAGAATATTTTAGATGATGCTCGAAAAGATTTCTTTTTACATTGGGCAACAAATACCTACCAACTCTTAACATCAGCAGAAACTGCTCTGGCTAATGAAGAGATGGGTCAGCGAGTGGTGAGAATATCCCCTCAGCTCGAGGAAAAACCAAAAATTCAGAAAATGAATGCAGCTTGTTGCCTGCTACTCTGATTTCTTTGCGAAATATCTAAAGCCTATGCCACAGATAGGTGGTAAATACTGTGAGTTAGGGGTGGTTAACTTCGTATGACATCACATCATAAAGTATTAATTCTGCAGATTGTTCGATATTCATAGAAAATAGTCTTTCCCATGCATATTGTACTCTATTGAATATTCTCAAAACATCTTCTCTGCTAATTTCTTGATAGGACTTAGCATTATGTAGGGAAATATAAGGAATTGAATGGTTGTTAGCTTGAATCAAAAATATTTTTCGACTGAGTGAGATGATCACAAAATCATGCAGTACAGCTTTACCTTCCACTGCTCTTCCTAATAAAAGCCTTGTTACAGTATAGGGAGCACATAGTGATCCAACACTAAAAAAAGGATCTACCACGAAATTTTCAACACGAGCAGAACAATTCTCCAGTGATTTTACAGCAATCACCTTTTGATTTTCTAAATATCTAATTAAAGCAAATGAGTTGATTGGACCGTTAAAAATGGGTAGAAACTTAAGAAATCGAACTATGCTTTCGTTAGGTTGTTCGCTTAGTTTAAATTCAGGATCTAAGCAAGTATCCCGAAAAGAACGATCCCCAATAAAGACATTAAGGTTATCCGGCTTGATTCTTAATAGTTCTATTGTTGATTGTAGGAAAATCTTGCTTACAATCTTTTCTCTTTTTCCCTCAAAGATTTCCAATGCAGCTTCAATAGATAATACTGATAGTGCTTGAGAAGGGGGAAAACCTGCCACATAGGGTGCTAACTGAACAGCTGCTGCCATCATTTACTCCCATGATTGACTTTAAATTGAATTGGTTTGCAATTAGCTCTCCAATTCTATATAACTCAAAATTTAAATTATCACAATTAAATGGATAAATATGCACTATCGATGGCCTGTATTGCTTCTCACACTAGTCCTCTTCGTAGGAGGCTGTCACGAAGCCCCTCCACCGCAAAGACCCCCTCCAGAAGTCTCCACCATCATCATAAAAACCAAAAATACACCAGCAACTCTTGAATATGTCGGAGTCGCCAACAGCTCCCACTTAGTAGAAATTCGCGCTCGCGTTGAAGGATTTCTCGACAAAATTGCTTATCAAGAAGGACTCCCCGTCAAAGCAAATCAGCTTCTCTTTCAAATCGATCCAAAACCTTTCGAAGCGGCTCTCGCCCAAGCTGTAGCTCTAAAAGAGCAGCAAGCAGCCGTTCTATGGCAAGCGCAACGCGCACTCGAACGTTTCAAACCCCTCTATGAAAAGAAAGCGGCCAGCCTCAGAGACCTTGATAATGCCACTGCACAGGCCATGGCTGCTCAAGCCGCTGTCGATGCCGCTGAAGCTCAGGTTGTCCAAGCTCAAATCAACCTAGGCTACACCACCGTTCGCACTCCTATCGATGGAGTCTCTAATCAAGCCAAATATCGTGAAGGTGCCCTTGTAGGTCCTTCATCACAACAGAATCTTTTAACCACAATCTATGTTCTCGATCCTATCTGGGTCGACTTTAACGTCTCAGAAGGGGATATTCTCAAATATAGAGAAATGAGCGATAATAAACATTTTGCCTTCCCACCCGACATGAATTTCACTATTGAAGTGGTATTCTCTGATGGAACAGTACTTCCAAGTAAAGGAAAAGTCGATTTCGCCGATCCGATCCTACAAAAAGATACCGGATCGATGATCGTAAGAGCCATCCTACCCAACCCTACCGGCATCGTCAAACCAGGACAATTCATGCGCGCACGCTTAAAAGGGGCCATTTATCCTAACGCCATCACCGTTCCACAAAAAGCGGTCATGCAAGGAAAAAAAGGTCTCTTTGTCTTCGTTGTCAACAAAGACAAAGTCGCCGAAATGCGTCCTGTTAAAACAGGCGATTGGGTCGATAATTCCTGGATCATTCAGTCGGGCTTGAAACCTGGTGATGAAGTCATTTTTGATGGCACAAATAAAGTACTTCCAGGAATGACCGTAACAGTCAAAAATGACGGTGAGAAAAAACCATGATCTCCCGTTTTTTCTTAGATAAGCCAATTTTTGCCATGGTGATTTCGATCATGATCACCTTAGCTGGTTTGGTGGCACTGAAAGCGCTTCCCATCGAGCAGTACCCCAATATCACCCCACCTCAAATCCAGATCACTGCCTCTTACCCTGGTGCAGATGCCAAAACCGTATCCAACAATATCGCTGCACCACTCGAGCAACAGATCAACGGTGTGGAAAACATGATCTACATGTACACACAAAACTCTTCCACAGGGAACCTAGTGACTAACGTCTTCTTTGCGATCGGTTCCAATGCCGATATGGCACAGGTCAACGTCCAAAATCGCGTCAATTGGGCCTTACCCCAGATTCCAGAGGCTGTACAACGCACAGGAGTACAAGTTCAAAAACAAACACCTAATATTCTTCTTATCGTGGCTGTAGATTCCCCTGATGGGCGCTACGATGACGTATTCATCAGTAACTACACAACGATCAACATCATGGATGAGATCCTACGACTCCCTGGCGTTAGCAACGCCTCAATCATTGGAGCCCGAGATTATTCCATGCGCATCTGGCTCCGTCCTGATAAGATGGCACAACTCGGACTCACCACAACGGATATTGTAGGTTCAGTCAACGAGCAAAACATTCCCCTCGCGATCGGTCGTATCGGGGCCCCGCCAAATATCACCCCTCCAGAACTATCTCTCCCAATCTCAGGTGTTGGGATGCTCGACACTCCAGAACAATTTGATAACATTGTGCTAAGGGCCAATTCAGATGGTTCCATGATTAGAATCAAAGACGTAGGCCACACGGTATTGGGTGCGCAAAACTATGACGTCAATGGGATGTTAGATGGAAAAACCACTTCCCTAATCGCTGTCTACCAACAATTTGGCTCTAACGCACTCGATGTTGCTGAAGAGGTAAGGAGCACGATTAAACGTCTCGAAAAGAATTTTCCAACTGGACTCGTGACTTCCATCCCTTATGACACCTCCGAATTTATTACAGCATCGATCACTGAAGTCACACACACCATGTTTGAAGCGGCTTTTCTGGTAGTCCTTGTCGTCTTAGTCTTCCTTCAAAATTTCCGTGCGACCTTAGTTCCTGTCATCGCTATGATCGTTTCAATCATTGGAACTTTTTCGGGCATGTACCTCCTCGGATTCTCCCTCAATACCTTAACTCTCTTTGGATTGGTCCTTGCCATCGGGATCGTGGTCGATGATGCAATCGTCGTGATTGAAAACGTGGAACGCAATATGCGCTCCTTTGGGTATTCGGCAAAGGAGGCTGCACAGCGTGCCATGGATGAAGTTTCCGGACCAATCATCGCGATCGTACTTGTCCTCTGCGCAGTATTTATCCCTGTGGCATTTCTCGGTGGGATTGCCGGACAACTTTACAAACAGTTTGCCATCACCATCTCCATTTCAGTGATCGTCTCAGGAATTGTCGCTTTAACTTTAAGTCCGGTTCTCGCCGTTATGCTTCTCAAAGCCGAACATACTCCTTCGCGTTTCGGAACCTGGTTTAATAAACACTTCGACACGTTAACCAACAACTACATCAAAGGTGCAACTTGGCTGATCACCAATGCTAAAACAGGCATTTTTCTTTTCGCTGCTATATTGTGTGTCCTTGCTTATCTGTTCATTACGACTCCAACAAGCTTCGTTCCATCAGAAGACCAAGGCTATGTGATTGCCTTTGCCAATCTTCCCGATGGTGCCAGCCTCGAAAGGGGTCAAAAAGTAGCGAGCCAAGTTGCTCAGATGTCCTTAGATCATCCAGGAGTCAAACACGTCGTTTCTCTCACCGGATTTAGCGTCCTCGAAAACCTGAATCGCACAACCGTCGGCACGAGCTTCATCACCTTAACAGATTGGAGTAAACGCAAAACACCGGCTCTGAAAGCAGATGGAATCCTAAAAAGCTTGATGGGAGAATTTAGCACGATTGAAGACGCTCAAATTCCTGTTTTCAATCCACCAGCCATCCAGGGCCTTGGCACATTTGGCGGCTTTGAATTCTGGGTTCAAAACCGAGGGAGCTACACGATGGACGAACTCGAAGAGATGGTCGACAAAATCATCGAAGAATCAAAAAAATATCCTCAGCTCCGCGGATTGACCTCATCGATTAATGCCAATAACATGCAGCTATTCATCGATCTCGACCGCTACAAAGCACGCTCACTAGGAGTAGAGATTGGGGATGTATTCCAGACGCTTCAGGTGCTGATGGGTTCCCTATACATCAACAATTTCAATAAATTCGGTCGCGTTTTCCAAGTGGTGGCACAAGCAGACCCCAGATATCGCAGCTCTATTGAAGACATGGGAGATGTTTACGTCAAATCAAGCTACGGAGGAATGGTCCCTCTCACTGCTATCGTCAATATCGATTTCAAACCTGGACCGTCGCTCATCAGCCGTTTTAATGGATTCGTAGGGGCCCAAATCATCGGAGGAGCCGCCCCTGGATATAGTTCTGGTGAAGCGATGGCAACAATGGAAAAAATAGCCCAAGACCTACTACCAAATGATATGAGCTATTCCTGGAGCGGCGAATCTTATCAAGAAAAGACTGCAGGCGGTTCCTCTACCCCCATGCTAATTGGGGGAATGATCATGGTATTCTTAATCTTAGCAGCACTATACGAAAAATGGACACTTCCCCTTGCCATCATCATGGCTGTACCTTTCGGAATCTTCGGGGCTTTCATCGCAATCTGGATCAGAAATATGTCTAATGATGTCTATTTCCAAATTGGCCTAATCACGTTGATCGCACTAGCAGCTAAGAATGCCATCCTGATTGTCGAATTCGCAATCATGAGACGTCATGAAGGTCTATCAGCCATCGATGCGGCTTTGGAAGCAGCACGACTTCGCTTTCGCGCTATCCTCATGACTTCTCTCACGTTCATTTTAGGTGTCGTCCCTCTCGTGATCAGCAGCGGTGCAGGTGCAGCGAGTCGTCACTCAGTTGGAACGGGTGTCATGGGGGGAATGATCGGAGCCACCGCACTCGCTGTCTTCTTTGTCCCTCTGTTCTTTAAACTCATCGAAACATGGTCGGAAAAAAGTAAAAAAGCGGAAAAACTCAAGAGTGCATAAGATGATTAAGTTCCTATTTTTATTCGTTGGATTATTATGTCAGGGATGTCTCTTGCACCCCCCCTACGAACGACCTTGTATGGAAATTCCCGATCACTGGCGTATCACCACCGATGAAGCGTCTAGCTATGCCAACTATCAATGGTGGGAACAGCTAAACGACCCAATACTCAACTGTCTCATTCTAGAGGCACTTGAAAGCAACAACGACCTTAAAGTAGCTATCGCAAGAGTCGACACTTTTTATGGAAATCTGCTTGTTGCCAATTCCCCCCTCTACCCACAAATATCTGGCTCTGGCACCTATTCAAGACAACGAATCCCTTCTGGATATTCTGGTATCCCTGCAGCACTTATTCCTCCTATCACAAATAATTACATCACAATCATTCAGGCTTCATACGAAATTGATATCTGGGGGAAAATTCGAAGTGGAAGTGAAGCAGCTGTAGCCGAACTCCTCGGATCGATAGAAGCAAGACGCGTGGTCGTCTCAACAATTGTCACAGCAGTGGCAGCTACTTACCTACAACTACGACAGTTTGATAAACAACTCGACATCTCAAAAATGACCCTAAAATCGCGTCAAGAATCCTATCAACTTGCCTATGACCGCTTTGTCGGAGGCCTCACCTCTGAACTCGAAGCAAAACAATCAGAAGCTGAAATGGAGTCAGCAGCTGCTCAAGTGATTGACTACGAAATCACAGTTGCGGAAACAGAAAACCTTCTCAGTATACTTGTCGGACATCCCCCAAAAGCCATCGAAAGAGGCTTGGATCTCGCAGCATTTGTCCTTCCTATCGACGTCCCTGCAGGAATCCCTTCTCAGGTCCTAGAGCAACGCCCAGACATTCTGGAAGCTGAACAAAACCTCATCGCGGCTAACGCCAATATCGGTGTTGCAAGAGCCAACTTCTTTCCCAATTTTTCTCTTACAGGATTATATGGAAACGAAAGTTTGAAACTACACAACCTGTTTACAGGTCCAAATGTTGGGTGGCAGTATCTAGTGAATGTTCTACAACCAATTTTTACAGGATGGCAACTGACTGGTCAACTCGACATCGCAGAAGCACAAAAAGTAGAGGCTTACTACGCTTACCAACAAACCGTTCTCAATGCCTTTAAAGAAGTCGATGATGCTCTTATTGCCAATCAGAAATTACGTGAACTGATCGTCGTGGAAACAAGAAGAGTCGATGCACTTGTCGTCGCCCTCTATCTCGCCAACCTACAGTACGATAATGGTCAGGTCGATTACCTTAACGTCCTAGACGCCCAACGAAACCTGTTCGCCGCTCAACTCGACCAAGCAGAGGCCCAAGGAAATGCCTTGATCAGTCTAGTGAATCTCTACAAAGCCCTAGGCGGTGGCTGGGTCATCCAAGCCGACGAGCTAGCCATCGAAGAAGGTGAGGAAGAGGATAGTGCCAACTAACCGAACGGCAATTCATCGCAAAGGCGCAAAGATACGCAAAGGACGCAAAGAAGACAAACACAAGAAGATTAATTCTGTGATTCAAAATTGTTGACTATTCGTATAATTCCATCTTTGAGTTGAGGATAACCAAAATTGATAATCAATCCTAATTTAACTCCTTTTACTCTTAGATAAGTGAGAACTTGACTTTGATAAATGGGATGGTTTTGTTCTGTCGCTTTAACTTCAATAACAATTTCATCATTCACTATAAGATCCAAATATAAAGGGTCCTTTATATCCACTCCCTTGTAGTTGATCTTTACAGGACATTGTCGTTTTGGTTTCAATCCTCTCAATTCTAGTTCATGAAAAAGAGCTGCTTCATACACACTCTCAAGTAATCCAGGACCTAACAATCGGTGCACTTCAATTGCAGCTCCAATAATTTCATATGACAGATCTCTTTCCACGTTTTTTCCTCTGTATTTCAGCGATGACTTTAGATCATTAAGTTACTTTTGTTGTGTTTGCCTTCTTTGCGCCCTTTGCGTATCTTTGCGTCTTTGCGATGAATTGCGTTCTTTAGCAGCTACCATTCCTCTTACCAACTAGCGGAGAAGCCACCAATCACATCAAAGGCTCTTGCATTGCTCCAGAATTCGCCACTAGCTGTCAGATAGAAACTCCACACATCATTCAATTCTTGAGTAAAACTGATGGCTGCATCCCACGAGCTATGCTCCATTCTCGTACTATTGACAACAAAGGTATCGCCGAAAGTAGCAAAATGGGCATCACGTCGTTTTTCCACATCGGTAAAGCGGTACATCCACGCAAAATCAAATGCGATTGACGTTCCACATTCCATCACAACAGGAGTGACATGCAATCCCATACGACTATCACAGGTCCAGTGGGCACTCTCTCTAAAATTCAATCCGACTAAATCACTTCCCGTTTCCTTAAAACTATAATAATTGTAATGACCGACTTCAATTCCGAGGAAAGGCTGAACAAACATTCCTTCATACTCCATATGAACTCCACCCTCGATGTACAATATTTCTTGAGAGGAATTAGGTCGCCCTTCTTCTTCATAATCGGTGGTGCCAATTGTAAAAGAACGCGTGAGGTGATTCTTGCTTCCACCCACAACAAGGTCAGTGAGTACATAAAAATCATCATTGCGATAAGCCCCATAAATAGCACCTAAAAGGGTGTTCATGCGCCCCATACCATCGCCAACATGAAAATTAGAGTTTCCTCTGTCATAGGTTAAGCCAGCACCAAAAATCCAAAATAGATCTGGACTGAACTGCAGACCGCCACTCACTTCATATCCGGAATTCTTAAATCCATGTTCCTTACAAGCTACCTTGCTGTAAAGTCCGCTTCCTTCAAGCCAGAAGCCAATAGTGTTTTCAAAATCGCATTCAGAAATGTAACAGGGATCAGTTGTTAGGAATGGTCGAACGGGATCATACAAGCGACGAAGAAACTGATGGTTGGCGAGTTCAGTTGATAGCATCATCTGCGCGTATTGCGACCCACTCATTTCAAATAGGGCATCTTGAATTTCAACTATCGGCTGTACAAGAAGATTATTCAAGAAAACAGTTTCTTCAACAGTTGGAGTCGAAATCAATGTCAACTGTTCTGCCACATGGCGTCCATTCTGATGAGGAGATAAGGCAATAAAAGGGGTTTGAAAGTCGACCAAAACAGCCTGGACTCCTTCTCTTTCATTAGGTCCAACAAGTCCTATTTGATATTCTAAAAGTGGTGTTAATTCTAAAGGTGTGTCGGTCACCATGTTTAGCGTTTTAACTATAGGAGCAAATTTCCCATAAATACCTGATTCGGTAGTCAAGATGGTGTATTTACCCCCAATGAAATAAACCCCATCCAACGAAACCACTCCTACAGTGGGAGTATCACCCAGAACGGCGCTACTGGTCGAAACCACCTCGCCATTATTCACACCAGGCTGATTGCCTTGCCCTTCAATACCGACTAAAAAAACACCACCATCTTGTGTGTAACTGGACACTTCGACAACATCTGTTAATGAATTCGCTTCTAGTGCTCCAAAAAACACCGAAACCACCGCGATATTAGCTATAATATTTTTTTTGAATTTACTCATTGATTCGTTCTCCAATCTAGTCTCTTATGGCGACCACTCTACTGAAAAACTAAATAGAAGTCCATCAAAAATCAAATGAATTTGGAGTGCGGTGACTTGTCACCGCTTTGTTTAGCTCGACTTGTCGAGCGTATAAGCGACCCAACATATGCCTATTTGCTCGGATTACCCATTCTTATTGACCTCTATATCTTACCTCACTAAGGCACGTTTTATATTGCCTATACGCTCGACAAGTCGAGCTAGACAAAGCGGTGACAAGTCACCGCACTCCAAATATTTGCATATTATTATGTTGTGTTAACTTTTTGAATTGTCTTTTTGAAATACCCTGGTCTAATGCTTTTGCATTCGACCAGGGTATAAGTGAATTACCAGTTAACGGCGATGCCGCCTACAACGTCATAGGCATAAGCCTTGTTCCAGAAACGTCCATTCCCTGTGACATAGAAACTCCACAGTTCATTAACTCTCTGAGTGACATTGATCGCTGCATCGAGGCTATTGCGATTGTAGTTACCACCTTCAACACTATAAACTGAACCAAAATCGATGAAGTGGGTATCACGATGATCTTGAAGACTATTTAAACGACACTGCCATGCAAGGTCGATTCCCAATGAAAGTCCACAACTTTGCAATTCTGACGTTAAATGAACCCCAAGTCGACTATCA
>Ga0207012_1002_pt1 | contig 130688 bp, 97 predicted proteins | sample Alteio_BWMinCont_80_FD_153471 | JGI IMG/M metagenome (GOLD analysis project Ga0207012, IMG submission 153471) | Enriched cells from forest soil in Barre Woods Harvard Forest LTER site, Petersham, Massachusetts, United States -... | ecosystem: Environmental > Terrestrial > Soil > Temperate forest >...
TATTCCACAGGGAGTGAGCACTGTTAACTTGTTTGTTGGTAATATGTCTGTGGATTCTAATGGCAATCCGGTCATTGGTGGTTTTGGGACTTTATCTCAGAATTATGCTCAGATGGATGCTTTTATCCAACAATGCCATGCTCAGGGGATCGGAGTGAAGATATCTCTTGGTGGCGGTGGCGGTTCCTATGATAATTGTTGGGATGCATTAACCCCGTCAAATGTTCAGAATTTTTCAAATACACTTGCCAACTTCTGCACAGCTCATAAAGTAGACGGAGTAGATTTTGACTGTGAAGAGTTCACATCAGCGACAGATAATCCTGCGCAACAAGCGTTGGTGGGGACATTTATTAAAGATTTTAAAGCAATTAATCCAAGCTTTCAAACAAGTTTGGATACGAATGCTGGATTTGGTCAGTATTTTCCATGGCAGGGAATCGTGCAAAATATTATGAATGCGGCATCGACTACCGATGCAACAGGTAAGAAGACATGTGCTGTGGATCGCCTTTATGTGATGTCGTATTATGATCCTATTGCTAGCGAACAAAGTTGGGTAACAGGATGGGCGAATTGGTTGAAAACTAACTACAATTTTTCACCTTCACAAATTACTGTAGGGTTGAATAGTCAATCCAATGCGTACAATGTTCAAACGTTCGCTGCGTGGGCTGCGCAGAATGGTTATAGCACATCGTATTGGGATTATGACCCTGCTAATCCAACCCAATCAAATGCAATGACTACCTCCATACAGAATGCCTATAAAACAGCGGCAAAATGATTTCTATGCCATAATTCGGAGTGCGTGACGTGTCACCGCACTCCAAATTATCCTTCTATTTTTCTCAGTCCCATGCATTGCGTAATTTCTCGACTATTTCTTGCGTTTCATTAGGTTTAATCGGTCCTTTCAGTCCTGCCATACACATATTTACAACGAATTTAATCGTCGAACCATCATTTTCTAGACGAGGAATATAATGAAAATGAACGTGGGGTACTGATTGGCCAACTTCCCAACCATTTTTTTGATGGAGTAGGTAGGGAGAGGTTCCAAATACTTTTTGTACTGCGACATTGACCTTTCTTATGATTTGCCCGATATGCATCATTTCGATATCTGATAATTGTTCGAAGCGCTCTACATGCCTTTTAGGAAGGATGAGGCAATGTCCTGGAAAAATGGGTTTATGTGTGTAAAGGACAAAAACAAGATCATCCTCGTAGATTTTTTGATTGTCTATGATCTTCTGATTGCAAAATGGACATTTTGACTGATCATCTATTCTAGTGGATCCAAAGAATAAAAATAGAATAACACCCGCCGATATAACTATAAGCGAGAAGCAAATGAGGGTAACTGAGAGCCAACGTAGTATTTTTTTCATATTGTCCTTTGAATGAATAGGATGAATACGACGATTATAACAAAAAACGAAGTAAAAACCTATAGTTTTTAAGGAATTACGGAATCATCTCTTTAGTCCGTGGTTTTGCCCCATCCAACCCTGTTTTCACCTATTTGTGGCACGGACTTTAGTCCGTGGTTCAGTTCAACCCATCCTTAAAATTTTTGTTGAGTCAAACCACGGACTAAAGTCCGTGCCACAAATGGGTGAAAACAGGGTTGGATGGGGCAAAACCACGGACGTGCCACAAATTTCTTAAGGCGATGCTATAAAAACTACATATTTTTTACAAAATAAGAAAAACGCTTGACCTTGTTCTCATTCTCGGTTATAACTATGCCTTCATTAGAATGGTGGCATGGCCAAGTGGTAAGGCAGAAGCCTGCAAAGCTTTTATCCCCAGTTCGAATCTGGGTGCCACCTTTTTTTTCTTATTATAAGTAGCTTATGTTATATATTGTCGCTACTCCTATAGGCAATCTGTCAGATATCACATATCGAGCAGTAGAAGTCCTAAAATCTTGTGATTATATTCTTTGTGAAGACACTCGACATAGTCATTTCTTGTTGAAGCACTATGAAATCAACAAGCCTCTTAAAAGTTTCCATAAATTTAGCGAGTCTGCCAAGCAAGAGGGTATTATTGAAGATATCGTTCAAGGGGCAACGGTATGTCTTATTTCCGATGCAGGGACCCCAGGCATTGCCGATCCAGGTGAAAAATTGATTCAAGGGTGTTTGGAAGCCGGTATTAAGGTTGTGGCAATTCCCGGAGCATGTGCAGCAATCACAGCCTTGTGCTGTTCGGGTTTAGATACCAGTCGTTTTCAATTTATTGGTTTCCTCCCCCGTAAAGCAGGTGAAATTAGGCGTGCCTTTCAGGACATCTTGAGGTATGAGGGGACGTCAATCTGTTATGAGTCTCCCAATCGACTTCAAGAATCTCTTGAGTGTTTGCATGAATTGGCCCCCCTGCGCCAGGTGGTCATCGCGCGCGAACTGACGAAAAAATTTGAAGAGGTCAGGAGAGGTGTTGCTCAAGAGTTGCTTGACTACTGGAAGGAGAGTCCGCAAAAAGGAGAGATTGTCTTGATGATTGCAGGCAATATTCTACAATCTTCTGAGCAATGGGAAAATCTCACGCCCCAAGAGCACGTCGAATTGATGCAAACTGAATATTCACTTACTCGTCAAGAAGCCATACTCGCTGTTGCAAAAATCAGAAATGTCAGTAAGCGAGATGTTTATAATGCTGTACATAGAGATAATGACTCTCTTTAGCAAATCTTTCGTGTTTACAAAATACATTCAAATTAGGTATCAATGTTGGCAATGTTAACCAACTACAAGGAGTTATTGCTCATGAAACCTCGTCTTTTAAATCTATTTGTTTTGGGAATGATGACTTCCTTATGTCTTCACTCCTCCTCTGTTGAGGCTATTTTTGCTAGCGTGAAGTCAACTGGTATGGCAGCTACTTGCATCTCTTACCCCTTAGATACATTTTCTGGTGCTTACAATCCTGCTGGGATGACAGACATTGGTGACCGCTTTGACATTGAAGCAGCTTGGGTACATGACACAGGCACAGCGACTGTCGTGGATAATCTCCCTCATCCAGGTGTTGTGGGCGTCTCAGGTACAGGAGCCCCAGTGTTTGGAATCATCCCTGCATCAAATGGAAAATATAATGGCATGCAAGACGAGAATGTTTTTCCCGTTGGATTTGGCATTAACAAGACATGGTGCCTTTCCTGTGATTGGGAACTTGCTACAGGACTGATTGTCTATAATCGTAATTACCAAAAGACAACTTACAAACAACCTATTCCTGCATTAGGTACCACTAAACCTGGTTTGGAATATCTCAACGAAACGATTTCTCCTATCATTGCTATTAAATGGTGCAATGCGCATACATTAGGGATTTCTGCTGATTTCCAAGTAGAGCGTCTTAAAGTTAATGGAATAGAAAATTTTGATGAACCAATTTTCCCAGGTCTTCCTGGTGGATCTGTTTCACCTGGACATGTGACTAACAACGGATATGGATGGTCGACGGGTTGGGGTGTTACGATTGGTTACCATGGTCAAATTACAGATGAACTGAGTATTGGTTTAACTTACCAACCAGAAACGACAATGAGAAAAATTGGTAAATACGATGGGTTTTTAGCTCAACATGGAAGATTGAATATCCCTGAAAAGGTCGGGGGCGGGATTTCCTATCGTTTCATTCCTTGCTTAATTGTTGCATTTGATGTGGAATGGATTAGATGGAGTCAAGTCAAAGCGTTGCACAACCCTCTTTTACAAGATGGTACGTTAGAGCCGCTTGGATCAAGCGATGGTCCTGGTTTTGGATTCCGCGACCAGGTGTACTACCGTGTTGGTACTGAATGGCAAGTCAATGAATGCTTGGCATTGCGTCTAGGTTATCGCTATGCAAATACTCCAGTTAAATCTTCTCAAACAGCAGTTAACTTACTTCTACTAGACATGGTAGAAAGCTTTGTGACGACAGGAGCAACTTGGAATATTTCAGAAAACAATGAAGTATCCTTTGTATTTGCTTACGGTTTTGAAAAGAAGATGAATGGAAACGGGTCAATTCCTGCATTTCTCGGTGGAGGAAATGTTAATCTAAAAGAGCAGAAATATGCTCTTGGTCTTGCCTGGGGTTATAATTACTAACTGAATTTGGAGTGCGGTGACTTGTCACCGCTTTGTTTAGCTCGACTTGTCGAGCGTATAAACAATCTAAAACGTGCCTTAGTTATATAGATATGAGGTCAGCAATAATGGGCAACTCGTATAATTAGACATATGTTTGGTCGCTTATACGCTCGACAAGTCGAGCTAAACAAAGCGGTGACAAGTCACCGCACTCCAAAACGCTTCGCGTAGAAAAACTTTCTTGTTGATGCGTATGTGGGCACGGGCACGATTTTACTGCTTCAAAGGATAGAATCAACTATATAAGGTGTACTTTTCCTTCCTTCTTTATCCTGGGTTTATTATACTGGGATCTTCACGCTTTCTTACATCTCGATGGAGAGAATTACATGCATCAAAAACCACATAGCGCGCTTAAAAAAGTTTTTTACCCTTACATCTTTATCTTAAAAGAAGGGACAGAGATCAAAAAGGATTTACTCGACTATTCGCTCATGATGTTATTTGTTCATGCTCATGAAACAATCAAGTCGCCACAGAATATCAAAAATGCAGTAGATGAAATTAATTAATTGAAGGAGAATGCCTTATGTCGTCAACACCAAAAGAAATCATATTTGAAGAAGCTGCTCGTGAATATTTATTGGCAGGAATTAAGAAGTTAGCAGACGTTGTTGCATTTACTCTTGGTCCTAAAGGACGGAATGTGGGACTAGAAAAAAGTTGGGGAGCTCCAACCATTACGAACGATGGTAATAGCATTGTAAAGGATATTTCTCTTAAAGATCAGTTTGAGAATATGGGGGTCTCGATGGCCAAGGAAGTTGTTCAGCAGATTAAATCCAAATGTGGGGATGGGACTACAACAGGGACGCTTCTTCTTAAGTTTTTAGCTGAAGGTGGAATTAAGCAAGTGGCTGCAGGAGCGAGTCCAATTGGAATTAAACGTGGAATGGATAAGGCGTTAGAGGCTGTGCTCAAAGAGATCGAAAAGAATGCGACACCGATAAAAAATATTAAAGAAACGAAAAGTATTGCCACTGCATCTGCATCAGGAAACCGTGAAATCGGTGAATTGATTGGCGAAGCCATGGAGAAAGTAGGAAAGACCGGTGTGATTACAATTGAAGAAGCTAAAGGAATCGACACTGTGGTCGAAATTGTCGAAGGGATGCAATTTGATCGAGGCTACATCAGTGCCTATTTCTGCACAAATGCTGAGAAAATGATTACAGAAATGTCTGCAAGTCCACAAGTACTTATCATTGATAAAAAAATCAGCAATGTCCATGAAATCCTTCCAATACTCTCTTCAGTAGCAACATCAGGAAGAGAATTGCTCATTATCGCTGATGATATTGAAGCAGATGCTCTATCTACACTGGTTGTCAACAAATTGAGAGGAACATTAAAGGTTGTTGCTGTCAAGTCACCGGGTTTTGGAGATCGTCGTAAATCGTTGTTAGAGGATATCGCTGTGCTCACAGGAGCTACAGTTGTATCTGAGGATGCTGGTATCTCTTTAAAAGAACTAACAGCAGATGTGTTGGGTAGTGCTGAAAAAATCACTGTTTCTAAAGAACACACAATCATTATTAATGGTACTGGTAAATCAAAAGATATTAAAGCGCGTATCAAACAAATTGAAAACGAGATCGAAGCGAATAAAAATACCTACGAGAAAGAAAAGCTCGAAGAACGCAAAGCTAAATTGAGTGGTGGTGTTGCTATTATCCGAGTGGGTGCTGCTACCGAGCCAGAGCTAAAACAAAAGAAACAAATGTTTGAAGATAGCCTCAATTCTACAAAAGCAGCGATTGAAGAAGGGATTGTTCCTGGTGGTGGTGTCGCATTACTACGTGCCAGCCTTGTGATCGATTCTCTTAAATTGACTGGTGATGAAGCTATTGGTGCAAAAATTGTTAAGATAGCTTGTGAAGCCCCTCTCAAACAAATCGTTAATAATTCTGGTCGAGATGGCTCCGTGGTTCTTGCTGAAGTGCTTAAATCTAAACCCAACTTTGGATTTAATGCAATCAGCGATAAAGTAGAAGATCTCGTTAGCGCGGGTGTTGTCGATCCTGCCAAGGTGGTTAAAAACAGTTTGCTCCATGCAGTATCTACAGCAGGAATTGTGATTTTGTCCGAAGCTCTCATTGGAGATGCCTCAGAAGATGAAGATCAATCTGCTTAACCTATAAGTATTTGGAAAAACTACGGAACGCAATTCATCGCAAAGGCGCAAAGTGTCGCAAAGATACGCAAAGAGCAAGAAATAACAGGCTAACAGGAATTGGCATATCAATCCTTGTTTTGCTCTCTGTTTTCTCTTTGTGCCTTTGTATCTTTGTGTTGAATTGTGTTCCGTAGTTAAAATATTAATCTCAATGAGCTAGCCACAGCTATGAATCAGTATCGGAATTTGCTACAAGTCCTTCCGAATGAACCTCAAATTCATGATCACCTCGCAGAACCCCGACAACCCTACCAATGTCTTACAGAACGTCATTTGCAGGCAATGTGGTTGGAGCAGAAATATTTCAAACATCTCAGCACAGTCAGTGGCATTCCAATCACCATCCTCTCTCCAGGCATTTGGAATAGTGAGGCAGGTCCCGATTTCTTAAAAGCGCACATCTCTATTGGCGGTCAAGAATTGCGTGGAGATATTGAACTTCACCTTTCTGAAGAGAGTTGGTATTACCATCAACATCACAAAGACGCTAGATATGACCAAGTAGTCTTACATGTGAGTTTCTGGCCAGAGAATAAGATAAGGCCTATCTTGACATCAAATGGAAGGTCTATCGAACGCACAGTGCTAAGGCCCCATCTTACGGTACCTGAAGCCAAATTAGTTAAACTGATTGATCTCGATCTCTATCCTTACCAACATTTTGTTGGGAGTGGACAATGCGCAGGCCATCTGTTTAGTAAACTATCTGAGGAAAAAATACGGAGCTTATTTCAGTCTGCTGCCCTGTGGAGACTTAATCAAAAGCGATCTCTACTATCTGAAAAAAGTCATTGTGGGGATATCCTTCCGGTGGGGATTGCAATGGCTCTCGGTTATAAGCATAATTCTGAAATCTTTGTAGAAGTCTATCACCGATTAAAAGCCCTTAAAATCCAAAATGAGTCGATTTTATTTGCACATGCGCTTGGGATGTGTGGGTATTTTGAAGATAGTTATCGAAAAAAATGGGGAGATTCAACTTACTATAATACTCTAGCTAATATCTATACCGAATCGCCTTCTTCTCAAGCCATTTCTAGGGTTAATTTGAGGCTGGATCGTATCCGGCCTGCCAATCATCCAATTAGACGGTTGGCAGTATTAGTAAAGGTGTGTCTTGATGATCACTTAGACCGATTGGTACAGAATATCTCTTGCTTATGGAATAGTCTTTGGAGTGTAAACGACAAAAAGAAATGGAAATTGCTTCTTAAACAACTGCTAGAAATGTTGGATTGTTATCGAGATGAATACTGGGAATCGCACTACACGTTTGAAACAAGTCCTCAAAAGAATACGATTGCTTTGATCGGTGAAGGATTAAAACGGGAAATATTGATAAACGTTTGTCTTCCGATTTTATATGGTGAAATCGAACAACGTCACGATCGATTTGAAAAGCTTGCCTTTGAACAATTTTATGCAACCCTTCCAGCGCTTAAAGCAAAGAAAACAACGTATCTGACTCACCGATTTTTTGGTGATCACGCATCTAAGCTTCTTTTTTCTCAAGCAGACTTACAACAAGGGGCTTACCAAATTCACAAAGATTTTTGTCTCCATTTTGAAGCAAGTTGTATTGGCTGTCCCTTTGTTGAAAGATACCAGAGAGGGCAACTTTGTGAACAATGAAATTAAAAATTGCTTGCTAGATTAGATTTCTTTTGTTAGATTGTCGACAGTTTAATCACTCTAGAGGGAACTATAAGTTCTCTCTCTAACAAAAGGAGAAGAAAATGACTGCTCAAATAGGTACACCAACGGCTTCTACAGGTGGAAGTTTCGTTACAACAATTACAAATGGCTTAAATACTGCAGCTCAAAATACAAAGGCTGCTGCACTATGGTTAGGACATAAAATTTCAGTTTTATATAGTCAGTATCTAGTTCCAGCGGCGCTTAAGGTATATGCTTCAGGTCTATCTGCATTTAATTCAGCAGCAGACTATACTAGCAAATCAAAACCTGCCAATTTCGGTATCGGAGCCTTTTTGGTGCTTTCTGCGATTCTTGCAGGTAAAGAAGCATGGGACACTAAAGGATTTGGTTCGAAATTAGCTTGGATGTCGTTCTCTATTGCTATGTTGGTCGGAGGCGGTTTCTTCTTTGCTAGAGGCAATAATATCCCAGCTCTAGCTGCAGCTCCAGCTACAGCCTAATTAAATGTATTTGGAGTGCGTGTGACTTGTCACCGCTTTGTTTAGCTCGACTTGTCGAGCGTATGAACTACCAGAAACAATTCAACACCATGTGTAGATAATATTTGGTTGCTAATACGCCCGACAAGTCGAGCTAAACAAAGCGGTGACAAGTCACACGCACTCCAAATTTTTCGTCTATTATTTTTTTAGATGGATCTAGGATCGAGAAGCAATTAATTTTTGGTGAGGACGATGTTGTTATCACCATCGAAGGTGTAGATCCAAGACCAAGTGGGTGAGTTGATGCTATCTAGACGCCATCCCAGCTCAGATTCTTGTTGATAAACAGTTAAACGCTTCCCGTCGGGCACATCAAAATGCCAATTACCCTCTATCACGATATTTTCAGCCTGGAATTCGGCGTTGCCATGTAAGACGATAGAGAGCGATTCCGTTCGGTCAGCATTACCTTTTAAAACATCATTGAGATTCATTGGGTGTCTGCCACGATTTCTTACTGTGACATTAATCAGTGAGCATCTTCCACATTGTGATGAGTGGTATACAATACAACCCGAGTCATTGATTTTACCCATGACATTTGCAGCTTCTATCACCAGGCTACCCTGTAGATTTAGGTTGATGATTTCTGCTTCTGCAATTTCCATGATTAATTCAGAACCAGCAGTGATGGAACCGTTGTGAATTTTTTGACCAATAACCGAATAGAGCGGACCTAAAGCAGGGTGAAAATTGACAACAAAATTTGGACCATTTTGCAAATAGACCTCCTCAGACTGCTCATCCGGGAGTTCTATTGAACAGTAATTGGTAAGCAAATCTCTGTAGTTTTGCATGAGTTCATAGAAGCACCGCTCAGGCGTGCCTGCTAGTGATGATCCGGGACGGTAGAGTTGTTTGATTACCGAGATGGTTTTGCGCCGGGTGTTGTAAGTTAAGAACGTCTTTAGATTTTCTTGTTCTTGCTTTGGTAAATGGGTTGTTCTTTCATCCACGATATAGTCAGCAATATTTTGCATTGTCGATTCCAAACGTCCTAATTTCTTTTCAACATATTGATTATCGATTAGGCATTTGGTATGGCTTTTCATGTTCACAATTAAACCTGGCAGTGAACATTTTTTCATGGCTAATTCAATTGATTTCAAATTAGCAAAGAGGATGTTGGTATTGCAAGGAAAGCGAGAATAAGCTCCTCCTGGTGAATCAGGTATGTCTTCGATACCGTGTTTTGTGAATTCAGTATATTCGATATTGGTGATGGAATATTCATAATGGTTTCCCGATTTTTTCTCGCGTAGCACATTCATCCCTTCGGGCATATTGAGTAATCTTTCGCAGGAGGCAAAGCCAAAGGCCTTATCTTTTTTACATCCAACCCCTATTAGACTTAATAGTCCGTGATCTAGTCCAGCAACAGGGTTGTTTATCTGCCGCACCAAACATCGATTGCGAGAGAGTTTTTCTAGTCTTGTGAATACTCCTGCATCCTGTGCTGCTTTCCAAATAGCTCCATGGCCACCCGGCTTTAATATAGGGCGTAAAGGTGCCTGCATGGCCCAATCACCCTCAGGGGTCATCATCGGAACAAGAGTTTGTATAAAGATATCATAGCTTGATTTGGGTCGATTGAACCAATGACTCGATTCACAGATATTTTCTATCCATTGCCTATTGTTTTTTTCGTGCGAGGTCATAATCGCAATTGGAGTGGTGATTTGTTTCCCAAATAGCTTATAGTGAAGAAATTCCCTTCCCTGAAGATCTCTGATTAGGCCTTCGAAAAGGGTGCGACCACAGAACACCATTTGAGCGGCTGGTAGAGCCTCACCCGTCACCTCATCCTGAAGATCAAGACGATCACCAGCACCTCCTAGCGGATATATTTCTCCCATTAATCCCAAATTTTCAATTCCAGAACGGATCGTGTTTAGAAGTTCGGGTGTTTTATTTGAAATATTTATCCCTTCAGGTTTTTCATAAGAGATTAATTCAGAGGAGTGTTTCAGGGGGGATTGTTGAGAACTTTCTAGAATCAACTTGTATAATGTCAGGTGGTATCCCACAATTCCACCCATTAAATCATAGAATTTTTCAAGATCAAGTAGTGTCTGTACAAGCTTGTGGAGTAGATCATGGAGCATTTCAATGCGTTCAATATCTTGGAACACGATATTCCCTTGTCCAAGAGCAAGAACGGACAAGATAACAAACCGTTGGTTTTGATCACATTCTTTGAGATAATTTTCTAAATGAGGAGAAATTTGTAAGAACTGCAGTGTTAATGGATGATTTTCTACGATAGATAATTTATCGCGGGGATCTTTGGCATTCACTAACTGTTGATGCAACGTTTCTAACGAATTGAGCTTATTCATATCTATCTATTAATCAGCACTTTAGTTTTTTTTGTGTTGTCTATTAAAAAAAATTGAACATGGCTCATCTTTACAAAAAATTTCGTTTTCTGCAAGAACTGTGTGATATTTTAACCATCAAATGTGCATGAGAATACAAATTATTTTGACTATAATACCAAACAGAGTTAAAAGGAAAACCTAGAGATGTGAATGACTACCCGTAAATTCGCAGCAGACTTTAGTCTGCACTGAGGACAGCGTGAGTCGCTACAAAATTATTAGATTCTAAAACTAACAAGAAGGAGTCCAATTATGGCAACAACAAAAGATAAAAAAAATTCAGCGTTCATGAGACCTGTACAGGTAAGTGAAGCACTAGCTGCTATCGTCGGTCACGGACCGATGCCACGTACTGAAGTAACAAAAAAACTATGGGATTATATCAAAAAACATAAACTTCAAGCGACTGATGACAAACGAAACATTAAACCTGATGAAAAATTAGGTCGTGTATTAGGTTCTTCAAGCACAATCAGCATGTTCCAAATGACAAGCAAGATCTCAAAACACTTGTCTGAGCCTGCTCTAGCTCATCGCTAGTCGAAAGACCAAGCCTTTTAGAATATCAAAGACCTTAAGGACGACGAGTCGTCCTTAAGGTCTTTTTTTTGCTTGATTAGTTATAACATGTTATGTTATAACCTAAATTAGTGGAGGTTCTAATGAATTTTAATATCTATGTGAAAAAAAATCTTGGAGAAAAAGTTAATAAAACCGCTCTGAGTTTACGCCGTAGTCGAAATTCAATTATCTCAGAAGCTTTAGAAGAGTGGTTAGATCGCCACACTTCATCTTCATGGCCAAAAGATTTTTTTGATTTCGAGCCTATAAAAGATTTTCCAGATCCTAAAAAATTAAGAAAGGAACTCAAAAGTATTTCAGAGGATCCATTAGCATGAATTATTTAATCGACACATGTGTCGTGTCTGATTTTTTTAAAAAGATTCCCTCTGTTGTAGAAAACTTCAAGAAAGCATCCCCTAAGCAAATCCACATTTCAACAATTACAGTGATGGAAATTGAATATGGTTTGCATTTGAATGCTGAAAGAGAAGCAAAAATACGTCCTTTATGGGAACAGTTTCTAAAATATACTCAAATAATTCCTTTCACAAATTCTTGTGCAGTTTTTTCGGCCTCCATTAGATCTGAACTGAAAAGCCAAGGTCAGCTCATAGGACCGTATGATATCCTAATTGCAGGAAGTGCCATGGCAAATGAAATGGTCATGATCACATCCAATCTGAAGGAATTTCGTCGCATATCAGAATTAACGGTTGAGGATTGGCGACAAGGACTCTAGGGATAATAAGAGGTGATTGCATAATCATTACTGGCTCTTAGAGCCTGATTGTTTCCGAAAAGCTGTAGAGGACAACCCTACTCCAAAAACCACGGACTAAAGTCCGTGCCACAAATTTCTTGTTACAAACTTATTGTGGCACGGACTTTAGTCCGTGGTTTTTGGAGTAGGGTTGTCCTCTACAGCTTTGTTTCGGCACGTTAAAACTCCTACGGTCCTTGTTCTTTTACTAACTTGTGTTAATGTAAGTGAGCCGTTATACTAGAGTCCATGTTTAAACTACCTTCTAATATTACCTCTTTCGTTGGACACAGAATGTGGGATCTGTTCTGTCTTGCTTCCGTGGCGGGAATTTGGCCACGTTTTATCGAGCCCCGTCTTATATTGACGACACCGGTTCGTTTAAAAGTCCCCAATCTTCCATCGGATTTAGATGGATTTAAAATATTACAGTTTAGTGATTTACATATAAATTCCCGTTCCTCATCCTCGTTTTTAAAGCGACTCATCAAAAAAGCCAAGGAGTTGCAGCCCGATCTGATTGTTTTTACCGGAGATTTTCTTTGCTATTCTAAACTATCGGATCCCGAGCGATTAACCTCATTCCTACGACAATTCCATGCCCCCTACGGGTGTTATGCGATCTTAGGTAATCACGACTACGCCTCGTGTGTTTCGATCAATTCTAAGGGGGAATACGACGAAATTGAGCCACCTAAAGGATCCTCATTAAGACGCGGCTTTGCTCGCTTGGGAAAATCGATCACTTTAACGAAAACAAGCACCGACAAAGCAAAAAGCATCCCACTTCATTCTGAACTCATCCAGCATCTTGCGAAAACCCCCTTTAAACTCCTTCATAATCAAACAGTCAACCTGACGGTGGGTGAGACTAAGCTTAATCTCACAGGACTGGGAGAATACATGCTCGGTCGCGTTGATGCCGAAGCTGCATTTCGCAATTACGACCGGAATGCTCCGGGGATTGTCCTTCTTCATAATCCCGACGGGATCCCCCTTTTGAATGATTGCCCTGGGGATGTGATCCTATCGGGGCATACTCATGGAGGGCAGATTAACTTGCCGTGGATGTGGAAAAAGTTTACCCTTCTTGAAAACATGGAATTCAAAAAGGGTCTTTTGAACGTAGGACGAAAATGGGTATATATCAATCGGGGAGTAGGGAGTGTGCTGCCTTTTCGATGGTTCTCCCCTCCTGAATTTACTCTGATTACACTGGAATGACCATGCATAATTATAAACTGGTAATCGCCTATGACGGGACAGCTTATAGAGGATGGCAAGTTCAACCCAATGGAGTGACCATTCAAGAAGTCCTGCAAGAAAAAATTGCCATTATATTGCGTCATGAAATTACATTGATTGGATCGGGACGTACTGACTCAGGAGTTCATGCTAGAGGACAAGTTGCCCATTTCCACACACCAAGTAGCCTTGACCTTTTCCGTTTTCACCACTCTTTGAATGCACTTCTACCTCACGATATCCGCGTTTTGGATATTGTTGAAGTGCCGCTTGAATTCCATGCCCAGTATAAAGCGATTGGAAAGACCTATCACTACCATCTTCACCTAAACCCTGTTATGGACCCTTTCAAACGATTTTATTGCTTGCATGTGCATGAGAAAATCGATCTCGACCTTTTAAAAAGAACTGCAGCTCAATGGGTAGGAACGCACGATTTTACTTCTTTCGCCAACGAAGCCCATCTTGGCTGCGCTGCCCATGATGCGGTGCGCACACTTAAACGTCTCGATGTCGTTGAACAGCCCGGAGGAGTGCGCCTCGAATTTGAAGCCGATGGATTCCTATACAAAATGGTACGCAACCTCACAGGAACCTTGCTCGATGTGGCTGCACACCTTATTCCAGAGGATGAAATCCCCAGAATTATCCCTGCAAAAGATCGCAAGCGTGCCGGAAAAGCGGCTCCGCCCCATGGCCTATTCCTCATGCATGTCGAGTATTGAGGAAGAATAGACATGGACGATGGACGAGCAGCCATAGACAAACAACCATGGACAAAACAGAATAGACATGGACAATAGACGAAATGGACATAGAAGGGTGCTCTGTCCATTTCGTCTATTGTCCATGTCCATTCTGGTTTGTCCATGGTTGTTTGTCTATGGCTGCTCGTCCATCGTCCATGTCAAGAAATCGCGTTAATGACAATTGGCATTAAGATTCGAATGGGGAGAATGGCCTGCCCCCTTCTACTTTTAATTGAGCAGATTCCTCTTTTGCCCACTCTGAAATTTGTGATAATTTCTGATTCAAAGTATCTTCATCGCCTTTGAGGAATTCTTTGAGGTCTATTTTAGATACTGGATCGTTTGAATTTTGCTTATCTAGTATTTCTTCATATGTCATTTTAATGAAATCTATTTGAATATTTCGACGATTGATTAGTTGAGTCACTTGATTATTAAGATCGTTTTGGCCTATTTCAGAATCTTCTAGTTCTGTGATCCGGGAGTTAATTTTTTGAATATTATCACTGTAAGTGGACAAATCGTCTAAATATTTGAGGCTTAGTTTTTTACCCTCTTCCGGTTCATCATCAAGTATCTCCATGTCAGTTGTTAGCTCTAAGTCATCAAAATCTGGATCTACTTTTGGTAATGTCGCTTTTGGAGGAAGATTAGCCGGTTTGATTGCTGGAGGAGGGATGTTTTCATCGTCATCATCAAGTATCTCCATATCAGTTGTTAGCTCTAAGTCATCAAAATCTGGATCTACTTTTGGTAATGCCGCTTTTGGAGGAAGATTAGCTGGTTTGATTGCTGGAGGAGGGATGTTTTCATCGTCATCATCATCTTCTTCTGGATACAGGTATTTTGGGATTGTGAGTTTACTTGATGAAGGAAGGACATCATTTTTAACTTTATTTCCTGGTGGTGGTTCATCAGGCAGTGGTAGATAATCATCTTCTTCGAATGACTCAACGACTTGAGCGTAATTTAAGTTTCTCATTTGTGCCGTCACCCACTTTTCGATGCTGGATAATTTACTATTAATGACTTGACTCCGTTCAGAAGTATTTATATCTAGGAATTCGCGAAGATTATTAAATTTTACACCTTCTCCTTTAAATAAATTTTGACAGTTTTTGAATATTTCTTTCTTTAATTTTAATTGTGTTTCAGTATTAGTTGCTAATCTTTCCTCTGTTCCCTTAGGGGGATTGGGCTCTGCCATGGCACTCAGTGTAGAGTCGTAGAATACACTAGAATTTCTCAGCTTTTTAATGTTCTCTTCAAAAAGACTTAGTTGCTTCACTCTCTCCTCTACTGATATGGAAGCGGCATTCCCTAATGGTTGCATCATCGCTTGTCCCTCTTCTTCTTGGGCAGGGGCTACTCTCTGTTCTTTTGGTGTGGGTTGAGCGTTCCTTGGTGCCATCTCTATTTTTCCACTGGCAGGAGGATCGGAAGCATTTCTCCCCTTGACTCTAGCAGAAGAACCGTGGACAGGGGCAGAATCAGCTCTTGCAGTTCTAGTTGGAGTTTGAAATTTAGCATTGGGTAAGGGTCCAGAAGCAGATCGTTGTCTTGAAGGGGATTCAAGTCCTGCAAGGCTATCCAGGATATTCGTAAGAGCGGTTCGCTTTTCATCATCCACTTTCCTGTCTGAATCGTTTGGATCCGCATTGTTATGAGTTCTATTGAATGCAGCTTCTAATTTTTTTATTCCATTGGTTGCCATTGACTTTGTTAGTTGGTCCTTGTTTGTAATTAAGTCATTGAGTGTTTGTTTATAAATACGATCAAACGGGGATGTACCGGTATCATTTTTTGGGATATCATCTTTAAGATTTTGGGCTTGATGGAGATAAAATTCTTTAGCTCGCTCGTGTGCAGTCGTTGTAGCCGAACCAAAAAGAGGTGGTGGTGGAGTATACGACCCACCCGGTGTGGAGATAGCGTTATGTAGGATAACTGCTGCATTCACTCGAGAGGCGACTTTATCGACTGGTGTTAAATCATATGTGACTTTTCCTGTCTTAACTGATTTAGCTTCAATTTTATTCTGTCCTCCTACGAATTTATGTTCCTCTAAACCCTTTAATCCCTTGTCACCGATAAGGCCCGCATTAATAGCGCCTTGGTAGCTTTTTAAGGCAAAAGCAATCATTTTTCTTTTATATGGAATTGGAACATCTTGTCCTAGAATCTGCTCTTTGGATGTTTCGGCTTTTGCTTTGGGTATGGTGAATTTTACTTCTTGGTCTGAATCTTGTTCGTTGAGAATAAATGTCGCTTTCATTTTAACAACAATGCTACCATCATCCATTTTCTCGTGCTGAAAATCGGTGAAGGTGATATCGGACCCGCCTAGATCGGTTTTTATGGTCTTCTGTGTATAATCTAGTTCTTCGTTACGGAGATTGGCATTAATAGAGCCGCTATGGCTATCATAAATCGAACCTGAACTTCCGGATCTTTCTATGGACATAATTCCTCCAGATTTTTATAACTAACTATTATGTATATATTCATTATGTCATTATTTAAATTTTAAAGTAAATAGTATTATTTATTGAAAAAAAGTAAAAAATAACAGGATGAGGCAATAAGGATATTAAAAGACAGTTGCAAAACTAAAATATTGCAACAGGTTTTTGGTTAATGCAGTTCAGGGCTTCGCCCTGAACTGCATTTTTTAGGCTGTAGGCCTGCATCGAATACGCTTTATCCGGAAGATTCTTCGATTAGGTCAGTGAAGGAGAGCGTTTCTTCGTCGATTTTGTAGCGTTTGGACATAATGGTATGTTCATTGATGTCATAGAGGATGACCCCATTGAATGGGTCTCCTAGAGAGGAATACTGGATTTTTTGGATTGATACGGTGACATTTTGGGGAGATTTGGTGATACAGGAGCGGCAGAGTTGATTTTCAAAGGAGTATTCTTCGATTAGGACTAACCGATCATCTTGGTTGCGTATGTGGCATATCACTTGATTTTCGGTCTCGCTTACCGTTGTTTTCTGCCAAGAAGCTTGCTCTGCGGCTTTTAGATGACGGAAATCGAATAGGGCGGAGTCATAAATTGTTTGGGAAAAGGTCCCACTCTGATATTTTTCAACTGAAATGCGTTTAAAGTAGGGATCGGCAATGATTTTATAGGAGATTCCGACTAAATTTGCATCGGGAGGGAGAACGGAAAGCCCTCTAGGCCTTCCGTTTTTCCATACATAATCGGCATAATGCTTAGTCATGGCTAGCGAACGACAGGTCGGGTGACCATGAAGTCGTAATCATTTTTTGTTGTAGGAGAGCCCTTATAATACCAATCTGTTGTCGCAGTGTCACCCACATAGGTTGTGGAAGGACCATGAAGTTGACCATTTTGCCAGGAAACTTCTTTCACAACTTCTTGACCATTGCGATAGCGCTGTTCCATTCCATTTTTTACCCCATTATTGTAGGGCACTTCAGCAAATTTTTCGCCATGTTGATAGATTGTTGTGGTTCCATGTTGTTGACCATCTGACCACTGTTCGATTGTGTCGGGTTCGCCAGCGGGTAGGAAAGATTGTTTTGAACCATCCACAACACCATTTTTATAAGGAATCATTTCCTTGGGCGAATTATTGGTGTGGTAAGTTGTTCGAAGAGCCAACAAGCCCTTTTTGATTGAATCAGTAGAAATGAGCTGTCCATAATCATCTCTGACGAGGCGAGTTCCTTCAGAACCATCTACGGAAGAATCGAGATTGTTATTGATGTTAAAATATTCTCCGGAAGAAAGTAGTTCGCCATTGTAGATTTCAATGCTGCGCGGTGTGCCACTTAGGTACCAAGTCGAAACTGTTTTCATGCCCACAGGAGAATCAAATTTTGTTTCGTTCTGACGCGATCCACTAAAATAGTATTCGGTCACACTAAGCAGAGTCCCATTATTGTACATCTCGATTTTCTGTGTTTGGGAGCTATGAGGATATGAGTAACTCGTTTCCCCATCGAGTAGTCCGGCGTTATAAGTGCGCGTAATGACAGTACCATCGCCCATTGCGGTGATAACAGCTCCATTTTCGCCACTTTTGGTCCAGAAATCGGAAGGAACAGCCACACCATATTTATGCACATATGTTTCGTCGACAACAGCAGTTGTTGAAGGAGGAACCATTTCACTATTATCCCGCACGCAAGATGTGGTCATAAAGTTGAGTGTGATCAGACTAGTAACTGTGAGAAACAGTCTGATGAAGTTGACTTTAGAGTTGAGGATTTGCATAGAATTTATCCTATTTAAGGTGTTTTTAGTAACTTTTCAATTAGACATGGCAAATTTGTGGCATAGACTTTAGTCTGTGTGATATGCAATATTTTCATTATCTTATTTGCCATGTCTAATTGAAAAGTTACGTTTTTATTGATTTTAATACATGGTCTACTAAGCGCGCATGTTCACTATCTACTTTTTCTTGGTCGATCGTCTTTTCTTTATCGCGATAAACGAATCGCAATGTGACATTTTTGATCCCTGCTCCTAGCTTGTCGCTGCGGTAGATATCGAGTAGGGAAGCGCTCTCTAAAAATTTTGATCGAGTCGAATCGATGGCTTTAAAGATATCTGCAATCGGAACGCTTTCTTGTAGGGGTAGGGTCCAATCCCGTTCCGATCCCGGGAAAATTGGAATCGGTTGCATTTTATGGTTCTTAGACTGCACTTGGAATAGATCGTGTAGATTGATTTCGCCAAACAAGATGTTTTGGGTGAGATCGAGTCGACGGAGCACAGCAGGGTGGATTTGTCCAATTGTTCCAATCATCAGATCGCCTGAATAGATCGCTGCTTGTCTTCCTGAGTGTAAGCACGACAGGTTGGAAGATTTGAATGCAATATTGGGTACTTTTAACTCCGCTAAGATATTTTCAACAATCCCTTTGAGATCAAAGAAATCGAAATCGAGCGCTTTCACATCCCAATGTTGACTGCGGGCTTTCCCTGAGAGGATAATTGCTGCGACCGTTTGCTCTTGGTACTGTTCATTTTCCTTGAAGTGGATACGACCGATTTCAAAGCCTGCGATGTTGTGGTTTTGGTGATCACAGTTGTATTTAACCACTTGCAGTAGGCCGGGAAGAAGGGAGGTGCGTAGAATTGATTGTTCAACCGAGGTAGGATTGAGGACTTTAACTGTTGATGGCGGTAGGGAATTATCCCCTTGAACAACCTCGATTAATGAAGGTCCAATGAGATCGCAGGTTAAAAATTCTTGAAGTCCCTCGCTCACTAATCGCGCACGCATGGTCCTTTCAAAGGTGAAAATTGGGGAATGGGGGATGATGGAAGCACGAAACTGGCAGGAATTTGAGATGATGTTATCGTAACCAAAAATACGAGCGGCTTCTTCAACGAGATCGATCTCTTCATGGATATCATTGCGATAAGTGGGAACGCTTACCTGAAACTCATCAACACCATCCCAGGTCGTTTCCATTTCGAGTCGATGGAACATATCTTCAACTTCACTGACAGCGATGTGAGTGCCTAATAACTTATTGAGTCGGCTCAGTCGACACTTAATCTTTTTCTTTGGAAACTTCTTATGAGCAATATCGATGATTCCAGCGCAGACATCACCACCGGCAATTTCTTGGATGAGGGAAGCAGATCGATTTAACACTGTTTCAAGGATATTGGGATCAGATCCCCGTTCAAATCGCTTGGAAGCATCAGTCATGAGCCCTAAACGCTTGCTCGTCTTTCGAATTGCGATCGGATCAAATGAGGCAGCTTCGAGTAGAACATCGGTAGTGGCATCAGAGACTTCTGAATTACTTCCCCCCATCACACCGGCAAGGGCAACAGGTTTGTTCCCATCGCAGATGAGGAGATCGCTTTTTTCTAGGACCCGTTCCTTACCATCTAGAGTTGTAAACAGCTCTCCTTGGGAGGCGTTTCTAATGATGAGGCGCTGTCCGGCAATTTTTTGGTAATCAAATGCGTGTAAAGGATGGCCTACTTCGAGCATGACGTAGTTGGTGACATCGACCACATTATTGATCGATCGGATTCCGCAGTTCTCCAACCGTTTCGATAACCATTCAGGAGAGGGGCCAATCTTAACACTTTTGATGAGTCGGCAGGCATAGCGCGGACAAGCTTCAGGGCTTTGTACTTCCACTGCAATTTGGGAGGCGATAGGGAGTGAGTCGGTTTCCTTGAGCGTATTTTTTGGATGATTTAATGGGAGATCGAGGCTAGCAGAAAGTTCCCTGGCGACACCTAAAACACTGGAACAATGTCCGAGATTTGGTGTCAACGAGATATCGAATACCACATCACCATACATTCCTGCGACATCGATCCCTTCCTTTACGTGATCGGCAAATTCGATAATGCCTTCGCTTCCCTTCAATCCAAGTTCGATCGGTGCGCATAACATTCCGGAGGATTCAACTCCACGAATTTTGCTTTTCTTGATTTTGAATGGTTTTCCATCATCATCGAGGACAGTGGCTCCAATCTTTGCCAGAGCTGTTTTTATTCCGGGACGGCAATTGGGGGCGCCACATACCACTTCGTAGGTGTCTTGACCGTCATAAACTTTCGCAATAACCAGTTTATCTGCTTGGGGGTGTCTTTCTACATGATCGACCTTACAGACGACAACACCTTCGCATCCGGGTGAAAGATCTTCAATTGCATCGACTTCAAGTCCTGCCATTGTCAGTGTTTTTGCAATTTGTGCGGGAGATTGTTCAATCTCAATAAAATTTTTTAGCCAGCTTAATAATATTTTCATAATAATGATCGTGTTTAGTCTCTAGTTTTTTCAACATCACAAGCATACCCAATTCCGAATAGAAAACAAGCTTTTTTGGTACGACAAAACAAGATAGGGCAAGAACGATTCATCGCAAAGAAAAGGCAAAGATACGCAAAGAGCGCAAAGAGCAAACAGAAAAAAAGCAGAAAAGGCGATGTTTTTTGATTTCTTTTTTACCAGATCCTTCTTATCTTGTTATTCTTGCGGCGATATCCTCATATCCTCATCTCTATTTTCTGTTTGCTCTTTGCGTTCTTTGCGTGTCTTTGCCTTCTCTTTGCGATGAATCGTTTTCTTTAAGCTAGGCAATAATTGATCCTATTTGGTACAATTCCGCCTTTATACAGGAGTTAATTATGAAGAAAGAACAAACATTATCAATTATTAAACCAGATGCCGTAGGTAAAAACCATATCGGTAACATCATTTCTCGTTTTGAGAAAGCTGGACTTCACGTTGTTGCAGCAAAAATGTTGCACTTAAGTCAAAAACAAGCGGAAGGATTTTATGCGGTGCATAAAGAGCGTCCTTTCTTTAAAGATCTCGTCGGCTTTATGATCACAGGTCCAGTTGTTATATTGGCTCTTGAAGGGGATCAAGCTGTTACAAAGAATCGCGATCTAATGGGAGCGACTGATCCGAAGAAAGCAACACCTGGTACAATTCGTGCTGACCTAGCCAATAGCATTGATGAAAATGCAGTGCATGGTTCAGACAGTGCTGAAAATGCTAAAATTGAGATCAGCTATTTCTTCAAGCCAGAAGAACTTTGCGCACGTACTCGTTAAACTTATTTATATAAACATTCGAGGAGAGCCGCTGCGGCGATGATCCTCAATGTTTGGTAGGGTTCTTGCAGTCTTTCTGAGAGAAATCTCAATGATGACGGAGACCCTACCCGACCTATTCCTTCCAAAATTTTCCCCTTCAGTTCACGGTCAGCAGTCGGATAGGCCTCTTGCAGAAGTTGCACAGCATCCTCTCCTCTTCCCCATAGGGCGAGGATAAGGGCCGCTTGTATTCTCACTTTTTCGTCGGGATCTTTGATGAGCGCATTCACCAAATCAGCGGCTTTGTCATCTCCTTCAGTGAGAAGGAGAGCAGAGGCTAGTCCTGTTACCCCCCAATTGCTTTCTTGTAGGAATTGTTTGATGGCTTTTTGTGCATGAGGGTACTGAAGAACAGCTAATATCTCTAGTACTTCTAACCGTGTGAGTTGATTCACCGCTTCTGGCTGGTTGGGAACAGTATCATCATGTTTGACTTTGCTAGGAGCTAAAATGCGAAATTGTCCTTCATGTTTCCAATCCCATCGTTCTTTCTGTTGAGATAATCCTTTGAAAAGGGCATTGCAAGCATGGATCACATCGACGCGTTGACCGATTAGTTCTAGGGCTAAATTCATTTTTATGTAAGGATCGGCTTCTGTTTTAAATATTTTTTGTGTTAAGGGGAGTCCATATTTTCCTGTAGAAGCCAATGCAGAGGCAGCTAAATAGCGGTTTTCACGTACCTCATTTTTGAGCAGTGTTTCAAAAGCGCGATTACCCTCTTCTTGATCATTCAGCATTAAAACCCAAGCAGCCGTATTGGCTACGAGGGGGTCTGGATCATTGACTCCCTGTTTTGCCAACTCTATAACGGGGTGTTCGGCAACAGTAGAGGCGCGCATGCAGCCGATGACTTGAAAAATTTTGGCGCGTAGCGAAGCGTGATGATCCTGTAAAAGAGGGAATAACCAATCGATATCTTGTTTCTGATCGAAATGGAGAATCAATTCACAGGCGAGCAGTCGCATTCCCACCCGATCACTTTGGACGAGAAGTTTTATTTTTTCCGAATCGATTCCGTCGGAAATCATGACCAAAGCCTCTATAGCTGCAGCTTTTTCAGCAATGTGTGCATTGTCATGACCGATTAAAAATTCAAGCTCTGGACGGGCTTCTGCATATTGGAGTTTTCCTACAGCTTGTATCGTTTCGAGCTTAACTTTCCATACGGGCTCTGATTTTAGGAGAACGATTAATTGATCTTGTAGGGTGGCGTCGCGGAGGTGAGAGGAGAGTTTAACAGCGGCTCCACGGATGAGTGAATTAGGATCGAGCATCCCTTGTCTCAGAATGGCCACTCCCTTCGCATCCTGACTGAAAAAAGCTCCTAAGAGGGCTGTGACGCGAATGACTGGTGAGGAGGAGCCCCATCCTTTATCGATGACCGCCCAAGCTAAAATTTCCAATACTTCATGGTTAGTGGCTTCTTCTGGAAATGCTTCGATGAATAGGCGCCACTGGGCCATCATTGCCTTTTCGTCACCCGTTCTTGCCAAAGCTCGTATATATTCTTTCCCAAGCAGTTTTGAATGTGGATATTGAGATATTCCAAAACGCGCTTCATCGCAGGCAGATGGGAGATCACCGATGACGAGATGAGCGTTAATGCGTTTGCTTATTTGCTCTTCAGAAGATGTCTCTGCCTGTAAATGGCACGGGGAGCACAATAAAAAGTATTGAATTAAGACAAAATATAAGGCCCGAAGGGCCCCTATAGTTCTGACATTTTTTAGGATTTTAGAGGTTAAAAATTTGGTTTTGCCACGGTAGTGGCTTAAGAGTTTAGCCCCGTGTGAGGGAGCCTCCGGCGACGGAACGCGGGGTATGGAAAGAAAAAAATCAAACCGCGGGAGCGGTGTAAGAGCTAATAACAAACCGTTTATCAGATATTTTGGCAAAAAACGCCTAATTAATATTCTACATTCTGCCATAATCTTCTTACGCCACTGCGTGGCTTGATTTCCTTTTCGTTTACCCCGCGTTCCGTCGCCGGAGGCTCCTACACACGGGGCTAAATTCTTGAGCCACTGCCGTGGCGAGGTCTACCTATGACCTGGCCTCTAATTATTTTTCATGGCCTCTTCGGGCCTTTATTTAATGAGCTGGCTAATTTCCTTGAATTCGCTTGCCTTGGAGTCGCGTAGAAGCTCAAACATCACCGTTTCAGTACTACTGATGCGTGCTCCATAATCTCTTAATTCGGCAATGGCTGTTGAGAAATCATAGACTGAGCGGGAACTAATCGCATCGTTCAGAACGACGACTTGTTTTCCCAAATTGAGAAGATCCTTAACCGATTGCAAAATACAAACATGGGCTTCAATCCCAACTACAATCCATTGTTTGATAGGGAGTTGTTCCATTTGCTTTCGTATTTCTAGATTATCCAAGCAAGAAAATGTTGTCTTCGTCCAATACACCTGCTCACTTCCGAGCAATCCTTTAAGAGTGGCTACCGTTGAACCTAACCCCTGAGGATACTGCTCCGAAACAAATATCGGTAAATGCAGAATCTGGAAAGCTTGCACAATTTTTTGAATGGCTTGCATGACATGACAGGAATGTTCGACAAGTGGAAATAATTTCTCCTGCACATCGATGATGAGCAGCGCTGTGTGCCCGCGATCTAACTTGAAGTTGCTGTTTTTGTTCATGCTAAAGGACCTAAAGTTCGTCCACCGATCAGGTGAAAATGTAAATGAAAAATGGTTTGTCCTGCTAATGAGCCGTTGTTAGTCAGGAGGCGATATCCATCCAAAATATTGTATCGTTGTGCGAGCATCTGTGCGACAGAGACGATCTCTCCGATCAAGGGTAAATCCTCAGTTGAAACGGATTGCAGATCAGGAATTTGTTTCTTTGGGATGATGAGGATATGAACAGGAGCGGCAGGATGGATGTCTTTGATGGCGATCATGCGATCGTTTTCAAACACTTTTTCTGCAGGTAATTCGCCTCGAATGATCTTAGAAAATAATGAATCAGTTTCCATGAGATTTTTTCTCCTTCTTCAAAACATATTCGACAGCTTTGACAGCATCCTCAAAGGTTTCCCATACTGAAATAAAACGTCCCTTGTGACAAAACACAGCCCCCTTGATCCCTGAAATTTTACGTAAATCATCTTCTAGTAATCCTGCCCATTCTTCTGGTAAAGGGAGACGGACTTTCATTTTTTCTTCATACGTAGGTGGAATACCGCGCAGTTTCCAATGTTCTCCCGAGGGCATAATGAGGAATTTTGCCTGATGATGAATTCCGTCTAGTTCAAAAAAACTATCCAACCAAGGAACGTTTTTGTTGAAAACCAAAAAATCTTTTCCTTGCTGCATCGATTCTGCGACGGTTTGTCGACAAGATTGCGTATACTGGTGACGCATCCATAGACGTTTAAGGTGTGCATAAGCGAATTGAAGAGCTTCGTGGAATGCCAGATCTTGATCCTCACTGCTGACTTCCTGTGCGATTGGAGTAAAATTGGAAACGACATGAGAATAGGTGGCCACCCCTTTACTGTGCAGTTCCCTTCCATTATCGTGTGCATCGACTCCAATCATCAAAGCTTGTTCAAAGAAGTTCCAGTCGGCTTCGCTGAGAATGTCTCTATTTTTTAAATAGAGTAAAATCATTCCTGCACTACTCAAAGGGCCTTGGTAGTCTGCTTGATGGTGGTCGAACAGTTTTTTCTCTGGGTTATAGATCCCCCCTACATCGCACACATATTCGCAGCGAGCCAGTTGCTCTAAATTGCGCGTGCGGATGATTTTATCCTCATCGATCAAATTAAAAAGCAAAAGAAGAGCGCAGGCGGTCACTTCATCCGCATGAAAAGTTCCATCGTGTGTCCCACAGCTTCTGGGAATTTTGACGCTGGTCATTAGGTGCACCCCTGTGTATTGAATAATCGGTCATTCTATCAGTTTTTCATTCATTTGCGATACTTTTTTCTCTTAGAGTGCACAACTATCAACTAAAGGTTAATCATTTACGTTAATTAATAGAAATGGCGAACATGTTTCTAATCGATTGAAAGTTAGATAGTTGCGTTTATTCATTGAGGGATGTTACGTAGGTGTGACTGTCATTAAGAAGTTTTTATGAACAATTCTTCCACAAAATAAACCTATTAAATCTGTTAGAGTTAGCGAAAAAAGGCGAATAAAAGACGAATGGTAGTGTGGGTGGGGGTGAAAAAGACAATTCATCGCAAAGGCGCAAAGCGACGCAAAGAGCAAAAAAACCAACACTAAATTGCTAATAAACAAATGTTTAGAACAAGATGGGTTTTCTTGGGTGAAGCCCTGTTGCTATGCTATTCCTCTTTCTTTGTGCCTTAGTATCTTTGTGTCGAATTGTTTTTTTTGCTCTTTGCGTATCTCTGCGTTGCTTTGCGCCTTTGCGATGAATTGCCTTGCTTGTTCTTAAATTTGAGTTCTTGCTAAAAAGATTTAATACAAGGCATGATGCGAAATTTGGTAGGTAATGATTATGGAAAGTCATCTCGATCTTAAGCCCTATGATTTAGTTTCTCCTGATGGGGCAATCACCAGTCTGGCGCGTATTGATGCAAAGACAATGGAAGCAGTGGTTTTCATTGAACAGATCACTCCTGCTTTTGTTGGTTTTGAGATCCCTCTCGAACGGGTATTTTTTAATATAAAGAGTACTCTGGCGCAACTGGGTGTTGATGGAATTGGTGTAGAATACAATATTGATCAAAAAAGAGGTTGTGCGCAAGTAAAGGTCCTGCTGAAAGCGATTGGAGAAATTGCAGTTCAATTTCTGACTCACCTTGAGGTAGGAGCTTATATTGGTAAATTATTTGCTGCCGATGAACGAAGACGAGTGCGTGATCCCGAATATTTATCGCGTATGTTTGGAAGATCGGATCGATTTGGAAATCCGTTATTGTCTCTTGGTGGATTACAAGGGAGCAACGATTTAATCTTAGACAAGGTAGATGGAAGAACGGTTGCTTATTTGACGTTGCAGAATGGGCGAATTGTTTATAACGATGCGATTTATGGATTTTTACCAACGCTTGCAAAAGCTTTGATGACCGATTTGCATACGCGTGAGCTTGTTCAAATTCACCAGGAATGGAAAGCATTCTTGCCAAGAAATATCCAAGAAGATGAAATTTTACTTGTGAGAACATTGCCTTTACATGTGCGTACAGTATTTGCTCGAGTGGTTCCAGAGCTTCTCTCACAGGGATATCATCACACCACAGCATCGATCTTGCAGCCTGATACTGCTGCTTCTGGAGATATTTACGAGCTTTATGGTCAAAGTAAGAGAGAATTAACCGACATCCCTTTAGAATTCTATACGCTTGAGCCTTATCGAGAGTATGTGTTCTTTTCTGACCGAGATCAATTGCAGGAATGTCTTGAAGATTCAACATCACTTATTACTGCTTTTTCCACGGCACCCAATCCAGTTGAGAATCGAGCCGCAGTTTTTATTACAAAGGGAGAGCAGTTGCTCAACCTCAAATCAGAAGATTGGATTTCGCGTGAGACTCGTCAACATGATTTTCCTGGCGTTTCTCATAGTACGCGCCAAGGAATATTGGTTGAACGTTATATCGAACAACAACCCTCTTATCCATTTCTCAAGAGTATCGATGCCGGATGGATAACCAGTCAGGGAATCCTCCTATCCCGTTACTTTCCATCCCCTCTTATGAAGCGCATGCTGCTGAGTGATCAGGTGCAACGTTGCCTTAAGGGGATTTACTTTCAACACCCATCACAGTCCCATGGAAATTATTTTTCTGCTGAAGATCATGCGATGCTGCATGACCTAGACAAGTTTGGGATCCCAGTGTATTGGGTAGATCAAAGTGGAACTGGAAATATTTTACAATTCGCACAAAAGACAGGGTTTGATTCTGGAATGTTTGTACCACTTGCACAAGTGGATAATTATCTCAGATCTACTGTTTTTGGAATATATGGTTCAAACCTCTTTGAAGGAAGTTTTGAGGGGGAACTGCGATTGTTGATGCAAGGGATTCTCGACATGCGCGCTGAGATGCACCACCCTCTGCTAAATAAGAATACCCCTCTCTCTCTCGTGACTGGAGGTGGACCAGGGGCCATGGCTGTTGGAAATCGAGTGGCCAAAGAATTGGGCATCCTGTCTTGTGCGAATATTGTCGATTTTCGACAAAAAGATCACTCTGTAATCAATGAACAGAATCAAAATCCTTACATTGAAGCTAAGATGACCTATCGATTAGATAAGCTTGTTGAAAGGCAAGCGGGGTTTAACCTCGATTTTCCAATATTCTTGATTGGGGGGATTGGAACCGATTTTGAAATGAGTTTGGAAGAAGTGCGACGAAAAGTGGGGTCGGTACCTTCTTATCCAATTCTCTTATTTGGTGATCCCAGCTACTGGCACACCAAAATCACGACCCGCTTTCAATGTAATCTCGATAATGGAACAATTAAAGGTTCTGAATGGATCAGCAATTGTTTTTATTGCGTAAGAAGTGCTGTAGAAGGAATTAAGGTCTACCGCGAATATTTCAAAGGTACTCTTGCTATAGGGAAAGATGCCCCCATGTCGAAAGAGGGCTTTGTTACTGTGGAGTAGGGGAAGGTGGAAAAGGCAAAAAGGCAATTCATCGCAAAGAAGCAAAGAGAAGGCAAAGATACGCAAAGAGCAAAACAGGGATGGGCATATCAATCAATATGGAGTGGCTCGGAAATAACAGGATAAGCAGGATCGGCTTCGCCGGCAGGATGAGCAGGATAAGGGCAGTCAGTAAAAGGTGGAGAGGAGCTATTCATCCGAGATTTGGCCGTTCAATCATGCGCAAACATATAAAACAAAATTGTACAAAGATTGCGCATGATTGAACGGCCAAATCTCGGATGAGATCCTATCATTTTTCCCGCCTTTCTCTGCCATCATCCTATCGATTAAGGAAAGGCCCCTGGGGCCTTTCCTTAATCGATAGGATGATGGCAGAGAAAGGCGGGAAAAATGATATTTTTTAAAGTCCTTTTGTTACTGCCCTTATCCTGCCGGCGAAGCCGATCCTGCTTATCCTGTTATTTAGCGTCACTACATCCCGATTGATATGCCCGTTCCTAGTATACCTGTTCATCCTGTTTTTTTGCTCTTTGCGTATCTTTGCCTTTACTTTGCGTCTTTGCGATGAATTGCTTTTGTCGTTTTTAACCCAACCTTAGAGTGCACAAGAAGGTGCAACATACAATAACCGACTGAACGCCCCAGTAGAGCGCACAACGCGCGCAAGGTTGGGTTCTACAAATTCGAGATCGGAGCATTTGAGCTGCATCGATTTCAAATCGATTTGAAGACCAATATCAGCAGGTAGGATGGAAGTATTTCCAGAACTAGCTTTCCGTATTTTCTTTACCGTTTCGAGACGCTGATCCCCATTAAAACCATTAAAGTCGGAACACAAGACGATAAACGGTTTATATTCTTCGATGAAATGTTGTAGTCTGGGATATTCCATTTCAGGTTGTGGATCACTTGACAAACTAGCGATGAGAAGATTGCAATTTCCGAGAGCCTGACTCGTCGCAGGTGTTAATTTAGATTCAGAAATGAATCCTAAACGAATTTTAGTAGGGATTTGCTCCTGATTTGGATTAGGACATGATAGTTCGAGTAAAATTCCCATTGCAAGCGCTGTTTTGTCATGTCGATCATATGGGTGAGTGGAAGGAGTGCTTGTCGAAAAGAAATGGAGGCAAATATTTTGGTGTAGATCGACAACTTCCTCTTCGGGAGCATCTGCAAACAATTCTAGTTTATGCACAGAATATCTTTCTTGTTTTGAATGTGGTTTAAGAGTTCCGTAGAGCTTTTGATAAACAGATTGATGTAAATAATATTGGATAACTTGATATCCTTCTTCGGAACCTGAACGACGGTTTAATTGGTAGGAGAGCTCATAGATTTTTTGGATATCAGCGTAGGTGTTTGGCTCATCACTCGTTGCGATGACAAAATCAATATCTTTTACGTGAAGTCCGGCTTGATGGAAATTCGTGATGAAGTGTTTGCCGGGATTAATGACAATCCCCTTATTTTGCCAACGGATATAGAAGCCACCAGAAGATTTATGAGCTCCTTCATAAAGCATAGAGAGCATTTCTTCATTTGCCAACGTTTGTTCTTGGAATTCATTTGGAGGCTGCTGCCATCCTTGGAGAATATAGAGACTGTGATCCAATAGGGGCGATCGGTTTTTCCATTTTGTGAAATATTCGCAAGCAATGCGAGTTTGAAGCGTATGAAATGATGTGTTAGATGTATCTAATGCTGTCTCTGTAGGTGAATTTAAATAGGGGGCGAGAGGTTGACAGACTTGCAGTGAATCAGAAAGTGAAGGTGTCGTTCCTATTGAAGAATATTCTGAATAACCTCTTGAGTGGGTTGAATGTGTTGAAGAGGTCTTGATTTTAGCCTCATTTGCCGCAAACAATCCTTCTCCTGTGTAGTTCTCTGAAAAGATGCCGGCCAGTTCCTTGATTTCATTTTCTCCGATACTCACCTTGGAAGTCTTGGAGGCTTCATGTTCAAAATTTTGTAGGGCTTGTTCAGCGAGAGCTAATGTTTTAGCGGAAATTTCTTTTGATTCCTGGTAACGTCCCACTTGAGTTAATAATTCCCCATAGAGTACCAAAGAAGGATAATCATCGGGAAAAATTTCTAATGCTTTTTTGATATATCCGATGGCTTTCTCGATTGAAGTGTGCCCTTTAGATATAAAAGCAGATGTTCTGAAGCAGAAAAATTCGTATTTTATGACGCTTTTTGACTCTAGATAATGCTTTAGGGCAATTTCATAATGTCCACTGTAGAATGCATATTCCCCTTTAAAAAATTCTTCCTTACCAGAGTCTAATTTGACTGAATCTTTATTGATTTCTATTAGATGTAGCAATTCCTGTAAGGAGCTCGGATTGCGATCGATAAGACGGGAAAGTTGTTGTGCACGTTTTAAATAGGTTTCAATAATCAAAGAAAACATCTTTTCTCCTAAATAGTTTCGCAACCTTCTTGTTCTTATACCTTTTCAGGTTCAACAACTGGAATTTTTGGCATTGTGGCCATCACCATCTGCAAAGCTTCAAATTCTCCGAGGACTCGCTTAATATTACTTATGATGATTGGGGCATCTTGATGATTTTTAACCTTAGGATTATCAAATAGCACAAGCAGATCTCTAAATGGTTGCATTAGCAAATTCAAATCCATCTCTTTATTGCGTCGGAAATCCCCTTTTGCCAATGTTTCCATTCCATTAATAATACTTAAGAAAGTATCTTTAATCATGTAGTACTGGAGATCGATGTCATTTAAAATGGTTTTAGCGACCTCATAAAAAGTGCATAGAGCTGTGAGTGTTGTTTCTTCAAATCCCTCATCTTGAGCAATTTTTGCACATTTTCCTAAAAAACGCAAGGGGGCACTTGCCAATGACACGTCATACTTAGCAGCGCTGATGGCAATTTTCCCGAGAACAACGATAATATGACTACAAGTGGTTTCTAATCGATTGTGAATGGCTTTTCCAAACACCATATCGATCCGTTGATACATATAAATCATGACATAGCTTACCTTGTCTGTGATTCCAAGTGATTTAGTTTGAGTGTCTTGATCTGGGTGTGCCAGACTTTTTGAAGCTTCAAGAAATAGTGTTGCAATTTCTTGTTGTTCATTGAGTGCCAGATTACCTATAGAGGTGCTATGTTGCTGGATGCCTTTGACCGCGACTTCGGAGAGAGCATCGATCCAATGGCATAGATCAATTTCTTTATTATTGCTGATCGCAATTTTTGCTTGTTGGGTGAAGAGGTTAACGACGATGAAGGGGTTGAGGTAACTGGTAATGCGATGGATATGAGAACGGAGAATATCGAGAGTGATTCCGAGTAAGATCACCCAGACAGCTAAGACGATTGTGGGGTTAAATTGATGAAAATAGAGGAGGTCGCTGACCAATCCAAAAGATATGATTGGAAATGCCATAAGCCAGATGCCTGCAAAAATGATGCGTTTATCAGTACGAAACATTTCGAGGATTCTTGGTGTAGAATTGCGTTCGGCTTTTTGTAAGGGAACCCAGGCCCACATCTGACTTAAAAAGTTGATGATCAGAATCGGAATGGCAACTACGACTATAATTGCTGACATGAATATTGTATTTGTTTCATGGGCTAGGGGATGTAAAACCCAGAAAATAGCAATGATTATTCCAATCAATGTTCCAATCATAGAGACTCCTTCGTTCTTATTTTGTATCTTATACTTGTTTCCTTTCAAATTGCAACTTGATATTGTTCGATTGCGGAGGGGTAATGAAAATACTGGCAGATTTCAGGACTTTTATATCGAATTGTGAAATCAAAATTGCTTGCAAGATTGGGATTGCTGCGAGCCTCAGTTTGCTTATAGGAGTCGCATTCTCAAAATTCTTTGATCGACCAGACACTCTTGTAAGTGGATTGTGGAGTGTGATGGCTTCAATTGTTGTGATACAAGCTTATCTGGGGAGTACCTACCGTGCAGCGCGAGATCGTTTTCTTGGTGTCTTTGTAGGGTCGGTGATGGGGTGCCTATTTATTAGTTATATGGGGAACAGTGTAGTCAGTCTTTTTCTAGGCATTTTATGTACAGTGATCCTGTGTGCCTTGATTAAAATTAAGGATAGCTTTAGGATTGCTTGTATGTCAGTGGCTGTGATTGTGGTGATGGTTGGTGCAAGGCCTGATGTTGAACCGCTTCGATTTAGTGTTTTCCGCTTTTTAGATTCTTGTATTGGCATCATGGTGGCTGTCTTTGTTGCTTATGTTGTATGGCCGGAAAAAGTTGTTGAGAATCTGCGCAATAACATTGTTAAATCCCTCAATTTGCTCAGTAAGTATTACCGTTTTGCTACTAATTTAGAATTGGAGGAACATTCTTCTATTCAGTGTTCGACCGATCTAGAGTCACAAATCACCCAACTTCTGGCCGACAATCACAACTATAGTGAGGAAGTAAAATTAGAAATCCACGCAACGCAAACAGAGCCTCATGACTGGTCGAGTATCACCATTCAATTAGAAGGGATTTTGGAAACAATTGTGCTGCTTGACAATGTGAAAAAATCTCCTATCTCAAAGATTTTTGATGATCGATTGGCTCATATCATTGCAGTTTTAATCGATAATACCGACCTTGCTTTCCAAAAATTAGAAAAAGCATTCATGACTGAAAGTGAGGAGCTGATCAATTTTGATGAACTCAGTCAGTCGCTTGCTCTCTTAAATTCAGAGTTACTTCGTTTTAGGGAGACACGTTCAACGCGCAAATTTAATTTGGAAGAAGTCGAGAGCTTTTACGTTTTCTTTTATTCCTTGCGTTCAGTAGGAGAATCACTACTCAAAATTAACATCACCCATAGTACAGCAACCTAATTATTTAAATTATTGTTTGAATGTGTTATAATAGGGGTAAGGGAATAAGGAGGTGAATGTTATGGGACCAATTCAACCATTTTCTCATGATGCAGCCAAATATGTGAATCAAAATCCCGATGTGCGTATCGTTAATCGGGAATTACATCCTGTTAAGCCTTTTCAGCTTAATAAGTCGCCAGACAAATCAGAAAAAGCTAAGAAAGATCTCGGGAAAAACAAAGACAAAGAATCTAAGGAAGAGGGTAATACCCTTTAACCGGAAAGTTCATTTATTTGTCCAATTGCATGGCCAGCCAGCCAGCCAGTTGTCCAGGCGTTTTGGAAATTAAATCCGCCTGTGACCCCATCGATGTCGAGCACTTCCCCTGCGAAATAGAGGCCGGGGCAGATCAAGCTCTCCATCGTTTTAAAATTAACTTCTGACAATTTGATTCCTCCACACGTCACAAATTCATCCTTATTCGTGCTTTTGCCATCGATTTGGAATTCACAGTGTTGAAGCATTTGCATCAAATTTCGCAAATGGAGTTTTGAAAACATGGCCCACCGGAGGTCAGCAGGGACTGTGGCCATTTCTAGTAGAGCTTTCCATAGGTTTTTAGGCAAAATAACTGGTGACTCATTAGAAACTAAGCGCGCAGCATGAGTTTTTTGAAAGCTGAGCAAAAGTTCCTTTAATTTCTCCTCATTATGATCGGGAAGCCAATTGATTTTTACTTGTGTCTTATATTTTTTTTCATGCAGCAAGCGTGCGCCCCAGGCCGATAACTTGAGTATGGCGGGTCCGCTAAATCCCCAATGGGTAATCAACAGAGGCCCCGATTGGTGGAGACCCGATTCAGTGAGTATGACTTTCGCATGCGGCACTGAGATGCCCGAAAGGGCATTTAAAGGAGAATTAGGAATATTAAATGTGAAAAGAGAAGGAACTGGAGCCATGATGGTATGTCCGAGTTTTTCTAACCAGACACTTGTTTTGGATGTTCCTCCTGTTGCGACCAGAAGACGATCACAGGATAAATGATCTCCATTGGATAAAGTGAGTGTGAATTTATTGTGATCGCGCATGCAGTCGATCACTCCTATTTCTGTGCGTATCTCTACGCCAAATGTCTTGGCTTGACCCAGCAAACACGAAATAATCGTTTCTGAACTATCTGTAATGGGGAACATCCGTCCATCATTTTCCACTTTGAGCTTAACCCCGCGGGCTTCAAACCAGGCAATTGTATCCCTTGGTTGAAAGCGGGAAAACGGGCCTCGTAGTTCTTTTCCTCCCCGAGGGTAGGAATTGATGAGCTGTGCCGGCTCAAAGCAGGAGTGGGTGACGTTACAACGTCCTCCACCGGATATACGCACTTTTGCAAGGAGTTGCCGTACTTTTTCGAGGAGGATGACTTGACAATGAGGATTGTTTTCGGCGCACGTAATAGCTCCGAAGAAGCCGGCTGCTCCTCCACCTATTACGACAATTATTGGTTTATTTGACATTGTGGAGGTGTGTTTGCTTCTGTTAATAGGCTTGATTTAGAATAGTTTGAGTGATACTCATATTTCCTTGTTTTCGATTTATATAACGCAAAGCTCTTGATTAAATCAATAGTTTTGATACAGTAGAGAACACAGGGCAATACCATCAAACGGTACATGTTCACGAGGTTTACTATAACGCAGGCCTTCAGCCTGCCATATTTTTTTGGGGTTACCTAGGGCGTTGCCCTAGGCTTTCATAAACCAGACCTTCAGTCTGAAAACAGTGCAGCTCAGGACGAAGTCCTGGATTATAATAGCCTAGGGCAACGCCCTAGGTAACCCCAAAAAAATATGGCAGGCTGAAGGCCTGCGTTATAGTAAACCTCGTGAACATGTACGTCAAGCGACTGGTAACTGTGTTATATTGTAGACTTGTAATTGCATCCTAATAATCAAGGAGAGTGTGATGAAGAAATTGATTTTAAATTTGTTGTTTGCATTTTGTTGTGTCAATCTTATTCTTGAAGCCGCTCCTGCACAGGTTTTTATTATCAGGCATGCCGAAAAACCAGCTTCGGGGGATTCTCTTTCGACAAAAGGACGTGAACGTGCAGCGGCTCTTGTTCCTTATTTTATGGAAACCAAAGAACTATTGAATTACGGTCCACCTGTGGCTGTTTATGCCATGTCTCCATCTAAAGCCAACCCTTCTGAGCGTCCAATAGAAACAGTTAAGGGTCTTGCAGAAGCGCTAAAAGTGACGTTGAACTCAAGCTATGAACGCGATGGGTACAAGAAGATGGTTGAGGATATTATGAATGATACGAGTAATCATGGTAAAACTGTTCTTATTTGTTGGGAGCATCAGCTGATTCCTGAGATTGCAAGAGCCTTCAAAGCATTTCAAACACCAGGAAAATGGCAGAATGAGGTTTTTGATCGCATTTGGATTGTGAATCTCAATCAAGGGGGCAAAGTTTCATTCCAGAACGTCCCTCAGAAGTTGATGTTCGGTGATTCCTCGAGTTGATAGGGATAATGCTAAGAATTTGTGGCACGGACTTTAGTCCGTGGTTGGTATCAACAGATCCTTTAAGGATGGATTGAACCAATCACGGACTAAAGTCCGTGCCACATATAGGTGGCAATAGGTTTTGTGGGAACGACCACGGACTAAAGTCCGTGCCACAAATGCAGTCTACATTTTGGCCTCAATTGGTAGTGCGGCAGCACTTTCTAGAAGTGGTTCAGTGAGGTTAAAAGTTGTTAGAATCAATTTCCAATTTTCTTCCATTTTATTGATTACTGCATCTCTATTGAGAGTGAGAATAGATCTGCAGTTTTGTAGTAGCGTTGTGGTAAGCGCCTTTCGCTTCACTTCTCTCTGCAATCCTATGAGTGCTTGAACATCTGCGAGTCGTAGATGGTCCAAAGTGGGTGCTATTTCATCCATTTTGCGTTGCATATATTCATCGTTCATTTTTAATTCGGTGCCTACGATGTCCAATGCCTTTCGTTTGATCAAATTTTCCATTCGATTTTTTATTACTCTTATCTCGGCGATTGCTGCCTCTACATAGCCAGCTTCATCTGTTTGTACTTCAAATTCATTAAAAGTATCTAGAATAAGTGCGTTTAGTTCGAAAGTACCATCAAAAGGATTGTCAATTCGAAGTTTTCTGGTTTTAATGCATTGGTGAAGCATTGAGATCACTTGTAGGGGTAAAGCCTTAGGATTATCTGCACAGGTTAGTCGAGCCGCTAAAAATTCAACAAAGGCTTTGAGGAATGGGGACGAACAAGAATTACCTGAGGTAATAGAGTCGCTAAATTGATTCAATAACCATAGTTTCAATTCCTGAGGATTATCAGCGAGCTCTTGCGGGATAGGGCTGTTAAAAAGATCGGGACTGGGATTAACCAACTGTATTTCTATGAAGCTTGTCACATAGCTAAGATTTAATAGTGCTGTGAAAGTGATTTCCATCATAGTAAGCATACATCCAGTTGCTTGTCCCATAGCTTTCTGCAGCTTGCTATCGGTAGAGAGGAAACTTAAAGATCTCCAGGTTCCCACTGTTTGCCATAAATTAAAAGTGATTTTCAGCAAAGCAATAGTGGTTTCAATGGGGGCTTCAGTAGTGACGAGAGAGATAAGGAGAATTTCATTTAATTTAATAAGAAGTAGATCATAGGTCACGGGTAATGTAGAAATGGTATGAATCGAAGCTATCTTCTGAACTAGCTTTATTAAGATTTGATTGGTTGCAGCATCTCTAAATTTAGTTGCTATAACGAGTTCATAATAGGTCGAGATCACTTTTTTGATGACCTTTTCTCGATCTACTGTTGGAACGACCATGCTTGAGGAGTGAGCACTTCCGGCCGCCTTCCTTTCTGTTTTTTTCTTAGGAGTAGGAACATTCTTTGGAGTCAAATAGTCTTTATCAATGAACACATTGATATCAATTTGACTAAATAGGTCTGACAGTCCTCTAGCTATGTCTTTAGGCATTTTTTGTGGTTCTTCGATTGTGCCTAAAAAGCTATTAATAAGTTCTAGTATTTTTACGAACTCGTCAATCCTCATCTTTGAAAAATGGAGAACCATAAATTGTTGGAGATCGGAGACGATTTTTTTCAAGATTTGATCTGGGTATTCATTTGGTACCGCATCTAAGCTAGGTTCAGCCGCAGCAGCTGGTGCTGCAGATTTGGCTATTGCTACCGATTTAGGGTGATTCGCCTTATAAAGGAATTTGATGTAGAGATAAAAAAAACGTTCAATAAGTTCGGCATTTTCTTGAGAAGAAATAAGAGGTGAGAGCTCTGTGAATTTCTCTGTGAGAAAAAAGGTATATTTCTGCAAGTTTGTTGGATTAAGGGTAATTTCACCGGTGTTGTCTTTACTTAGAGAGTGTTGGATGTTTTCAAATATATTGTATTTAAGTTCATTTATTAATATTGGAGTGAGATGGGCGACAGAAACGAGGTCATAGATTTCTCTAAGTGTTTGAGAGCTGTGATTTTTTAGGAATGCAAGATCGATTGAGGCAATCAAAGTGCGTAATGTAGATTCTTGTCCTGAAGAAGCAGCAGGGCAAAATCTTTTGACAAGTGATATGCACGTTTCTTGGAGCGGTTGATTTGATTTAAGAATATCGATTAGAAATAATGACAGTTTTTCGGTGTTTAGCTTTGGATATAATTCAACCAGCTGAAGCAACTGATCGAAGGCATTAATAACTTCAGGTTGACCTTGTTGTGAGGGGATAACTTCTAGAGAAGCAGCAGCAGCTTCTGGAGGTGTTTCAGAGACTGCCAGTAACAATTGAGGACTGCTATGAATCCGTTGATAGGCGTATATAAGGTGAATGAAAAGCGTGTTCAATAGCTGACTTTCGTCGGCCTCTAGAGGTTTTTTCTGTTTTAGGAATTCGTGTATCATGATTCTGATTTGATCTAGGTCTTTTTCCAAAATTGTTTTGCGATTGGTTTCCAGATGAGTGGCAAGATATCTAAAGAATAGTGTTTTGGCACTAGATTTCTGTGCTAATATCGAAGGATTTGCGGTGAGAAAATCGAGAATTTGACTATGATATTTCAATTCTTGAAATTTTGGCTTCGACGCAATAACAAGGATATTCCAAGTCCAATCTAGAAAGTGTTGTGAATGTTTGACTAAAAGCGGGAAAAGGAGTTGAAGCAATCCTTTATCTTCCGATGCTGACATCGTTCTAACCAATGTTTTGACCACACTAGGTGTAATCACTGGTTCAGGTAGAAGGGCTTGGTTCAATTGTTTAGTCCATTCTTTGAGAGATTCACATTCAAATTCGACCAATTTCTTTAATATTTCTGGAGTGACATGTGGAAAGAGCTGTTCGATGAGTTGATCTGATGAATGAAATTTTCGGTAAAGAGGTTCGAGTATGGAAGTTTTCAAATTTTTAAGTTCGTTCAATTCCTTTGGAATTTTTGTTTTTGCTTCTTGTGAGAGTATGGTTAACATTTTGATATGGAGGGCAATACTGGCTTTATCATCCGCTTGAGAGAATTGGATATTTTTAATCAGAATTGAATTAAAACTAGGCAGTTTTATCTTGGGTTTAGCGAGATAGAAATCGACTATTAAAGCAGATAGTTGGGCCAAATTCTGTTGTTGAGTCACACTCAATATATTTACGGCTTCCAGGAGTTTTGGGATTTGCTCTACGTATGGTTGAATCTCTTTACTTGTTAAACAATTAATATCCGAACAAAGATCGCATACGATTTGGAGTTTGATTTCTAGGCGTTGGGTAGGAGTTAACTGATTGTTAAACTCGTCTGCAAGACTCCTAAAGGACTTTTTAAATTCCGCTTTCGTTCCTTTGGTTTTGGATAAATGCACGAGTAGCTCGGTCTTTTCATAGACTGGTTTTTCCTCTTTTACTTCTTCTTCTTTAGCTTCCGATCTCTGTTCCTTTATTTTCGATAAGTGCTGAATTTCGGCATTTATTTGCTCTTTGGCATAGGCTAAAATTATTTCTCCCATTTCAGGAATGATTGTAAGAAGATCTTGTAATTTGAGGTCGGATTTGATCCAATCAGCTATGTGGGTTTGAAACCAAATTCGTATGCGTTCTTTGATTATACATTTAGGGTTTTTGTAGATCTTCAATAGGGCAGAAGCAGTTTCAGGTATACTTAAAATCGGGTTGACATCACCAGGATTTTTTGCCTTCGGAAGATTTAAAAAACCCTCTTCGTTTGCAGGATCACTAAGATGAGAAAAAATTTTCGCCTTGACTTCTGGAATGGCGTCTAGGATGTCTTGTAATTTAACATCTGTTTTGAACCATTCATTAAAATGTGTTAAAAACCAATCTTTGATCTGATCCTTGGTTTCACCTTGAGATTTCTTATATGTAGTCAGTAGGGTAGGCACAATTTCAGGTAAACTGACAGAAGTCTTTTGTAGCAATAGTTTGTTGCTATCTCCAGGAGCTGTCTCGATAAGATTTAGACCATCCAAAATAGCTATAAAGTGAGGGGGAAGAGAAGAAATCGACTGATTATCTATGTAGGGGCAATTTTCTAGAGATGCAAAAGCTGCGTGAAACCTGAGTTTTCCTTGAAGAGTAAGAGGGATATCCCGACTAAAGAAATGAAAAAAGGATAATTTGTCTGCTGGAGTGCAGGAATAGGCAGCATCTACTTGTCGAGGCGCGGTCGTATGAAGTTCGGTTGCTACTCGGTCGAAAGCCTCAAGCCATTCTTTAAGATTAAAAGTAGATTCTGGCATAAAGTAGGTGGGTTTTCCACCACCAAAAACAAATTTGAATGGGAGCGGTTTGTGTTGGAGGGGAAGGGTTTCTTCTTCCTGCTTTTGCTCTAGTTCAGGTTGTGCGTTTTCGATGGACTGAGGTACTGGTTTCGGTTTTTCTTCTATGGGATGAGGGACAATTGTCAAAGGATTATTTTCCGCAGGTTTTATTAGACTCTGGTAGAATAAGATTCCTTGATAGAGGGTATAGAGATCATTGGCAAGTTGTGGATAAGAGATCAGAACTTTTATAGAGGGAGTGATAGAAGGATTTAGTAGACATTTAGGTGAGAGGATTTGTAAAAGTTTATTGTGTACTTCTAGGTCCTTTTCTTTGTCGACATAGGTTAAGAGTTTCATCATATTTAAGAATAGCGGGATGACTGCAAGCTGGTTATCCTGATATTTCTTGCGAAGAAAATCTGGGATGAATGATTCCAAGGCACGTGCAAAGAATTCATTGACGTTTGTGAATATTTTTCCAACCGATTTCTTCAGATCTCGAATGTATATCCGATTCATTAGCAATCTTAATATGGATTCAAGAGAATTTGGAGTGGATGCAAGATCGAAAAGGTCACACTGTTCAAATTCCATATCTTTGATAGCGGCCTGGGGGTTATTATTATTTCCAAAATAAATACCAGTTTCAACATCGATGTAAAGAGATTGAATTGTGCTGATGGGAGCATCGATATGTCGTAGGTTTTTCAGGTCCTCAAATTTTAGTCCAATATCGATATTTTCATGCCCAATCTGAATGAGGGTTCCATATCGTGTTTCGATTGGAATTTCCTTAGTTCTGTCATAGTGGATTGTGGCGCCTGGTCTGGAGGCATAGCTCAAGTAAATCGTCTCCCTTAATTCATATACGTGTTTAAGGAACGAATTTTGAGTTGTTACTATAGTAAATTCGAGGGATTCAATGAATTTTTTTTGTGCTTTTTCTATGTCTAACTTTGGATTTATAGGATGAAATTGTCGGGTTTCTCGATAGATTTGATTGAGAAACTTTGTGTTATTTTTACGGATGAGTGCGCAGTTTTGTTCAAAAAAGTCTTTGCTGAGGGGTTTTTGGTTATTAGCTGCAGCTGGGTTAGGAGATTGGAAATCTTTTTTCCACGTGTTAAAAATTGGACTCAAAAACCCCTGTTCTATTTCGGTAGCGAAAACCATACTCGAATGATCGAGGTTTGATAGGTAATCTAAGTATTGATTGAGCAATAGTGTTGCGATTGGCCATTTGATATCAAAAGATCGAGGACCCCATATCTTGAGATCTAAATCTTTATCGGTGGCTGGTTCATCAACTAATACCGTTCTATTCATGCTGCCATGTTGAGTGATTCCGATGCGCATGTTAGTTTCAGTCGCGTGGTTTCTCAAGGCCTTAACGGTGGAATCCCCTGTGATAGGAAGGACTGGCGGTTTGTAGTTGGGAGACATTGGCAGTGCGTATATTGGGAGATGAGTTTTTGGGTTAATGGGATAAGGATGATTCAGTTGAGTTGTCTGGCGCTGCAATTGGGGTGGGGTAAGGGAGTTAGGGGATGGTGTAGGTACGGATGGGGTAGATGCTGCGGGAGGTGTGGGTGGTCTTTGAATTGTGGCTAAAGCAGTCTCTTGAACTGCACTTAGTGCGGAACTTTCGGAAGGGAGATCTGCAAAAAATTCAGGAGCATTTGCACTTAGATTTGAAGAAGATTGCGCTGGGGTCATTTTTGCTTTTGCAATCGATTGAATAGGGGTCTCTGGAGTTTGAGAGGCGGGATGTTTACCGCTTTCAAATTGTTGACTTGCACAATCAAATTGAGGTGAGTGACCATGACCTATGAGTTTTTGCATGTAGACAACCTAAGATTGTTTGTTTCTTATTGTTTAGTTTGTTTTTTTTAAATAATATCGTTACATGATAGTTAATTTTGTGTTTAATGTCAAGTTGCTGATTGTTTGTTATAGTTTATTGCTTGTGTCAATTAATTGGGAGAGGCGAAGGGACAATAGGGACAATAGGGACAATAGGGACAATAGGGACAATAGGGACAATAGGGACAATTTTTATAAAAATGGATTTAATTTTACTGGAAGTGAGTGTGAGAATCAATAAGAAAGATGATGTAAATGTCCCTATCTTTTATATTTTTGCTCTTGACAAAAACACGAGATGTAACCGACTATGTTGTAATATCTAATATGCACTTCAGCCAACGGATGATATGAGCAAAACAAATTTCAAAATCTCCTTTTCACAGCAGCATCAACAGAAGGTTGATGAGTTAGTTACCTTAGCTAAAGAGCAAGGATTTGTCACTTATGAGGAGATCAACGACGTTCTCCCAATGACATTTGATTCTGCTGATCAGCTCGATCAGGTGCTGATCTATTTGAGTGGAATGGATATTCAGATCCTTAACCAAGCTGATGTCGAGAAGCAGAAAGAGCGCAAGAAGGAAGCAAAGGATCTGGAAGGAATTCCAAAACGATCTGAGGGGACCCCTGATGATCCAGTGCGGATGTATTTGAAGGAGATGGGATCGGTTCCTCTGTTGAGTCGAGAAGAGGAAGTGGAGATTTCGAAGCGGATTGAAAAGACTCAGATTCAGATAGAAAAAATTATTATGCGTTTCCGTTATTCGACGAGAGAGGCGATTTCGATAGCCAATTATCTTCTGCAGGGAAAAGAGCGATTTGATAAATCGATTAGTGAAAAGGAAGTGGCCAACAAACAGGAATTTCTTGCTTTGCTCCCGAAGTTACCAGTCCTTTTAAAGCAGGAAGACGCTTTACTTGAAAAAATTATTTTAGAAATTGAATCTTCCACGCTCAAAAAGAATGAACGTTTGAAACTCATTGAAGATGCAGAGAAGTGTCGTATTCGGACTCAGGCCTATTTACGCCGTCTTCATTGCCGACATAATATCATTGAAGATTTTGGCGAAGTGATCATGCGTGCGTATGATCGGTTTATCGCGTTAGAGAATGATATCATTGAATTGACTCCAAGAGCAGAGCGCAATAAATTTGCCGCTACCAAGTTAGCTGCTGCCAAGAGTAAATTAAAGAAGAGAGAACTTGCCGCAGGACGATCCCTTGAAGATTTCAAGAAAGATGTCCGCATGCTCCATCGTTGGATGGATAAGAGTCAAGAAGCGAAAAGAGAAATGGTGGAATCAAACCTCCGTCTTGTCATCTCTATTGCCAAGAAGTATACAAACCGTGGACTTTCCTTTTTGGATCTCATTCAGGAAGGGAACATGGGATTGATGAAAGCGGTGGAAAAATTTGAGTACCGAAGAGGGTATAAATTTTCGACCTATGCCACATGGTGGATCCGTCAGGCTGTTACCCGTGCGATTGCAGATCAGGCCCGTACGATTCGAATTCCCGTCCATATGATTGAAACAATCAATCGAGTGCTTCGTGGAGCCAAGAAGCTGATGATGGAAACAGGGCGTGAGCCCTCCCCAGATGAGTTAGCCAATGAACTTGGTTTGACTCCAGAGCGCATTCGAGAAATTTATAAAATTGCACAACATCCAATTTCATTACAGGCAGAAGTCGGTGATGGCGGAGAAAGTCAATTTGGTGATTTCCTTGAAGATACAAATGCCGATTCTCCTGCTGAGGTCACAGGTTATTCAATTCTTAAAGATAAGATGAATGAAGTTCTTACCACTCTGACTGATCGAGAACGCAAAGTGTTGATCCAACGCTTTGGATTGCTCGATGGAAAACCAAAAACGTTGGAAGAGGTAGGAGTTGAGTTTAAAGTGACTCGGGAAAGAATCCGTCAGATTGAGGCTAAAGCCCTTCGTAAGATGCGTCATCCGACACGCTCAAAGCAACTTAAAGCGTTCCTAGATCTATTAGAGTCTGAGTAGCATTACCTATGACCTGCTATGCAAACCAATTGGATGTCGAAAAGGCACTTTCCACCCTAGGTTCTGGTGGCCCCCTGGCGCTTTCTCTTAAAGGATTTGAATCCCGTCCTGAGCAAGTCCAGATGATGAAGAATGTGCTCGATGCTTATAATGGCAATCGGATCACCTTAATCGAGGCTGGTACAGGAACAGGAAAAAGTCTTGCTTACCTTATCCCGGCTGTGTTATGGGCTGCTCAAATCAAAGAGCGAACTGTTATTTCCACAAATACAATCAATTTACAAGAGCAGCTTTTACATAAGGATGTTCCTTTGATAGGAAAAGCCTTAGGGATCGATGTTAAAGCAGTTATTGTGAAAGGAATGCATAATTATCTTTGTCTGAGGAAGCTTGCAGAGATACAACAGGAATTCTTGTTACTCACCCCGCAGGAAGGGGAAGAGCTACAGAAAATCGAGGCATGGAATGGAGAAGGGTGTGATGGCTCTCGTTCTTCACTTTCATTCTCCCCTTCTCCAGTACTTTGGGAAAAGGTAGCCGCTGAAAGCGACTCATGTAACCGCAATAGTTGTCCGTATTATCAAGAGTGTCATTTTTTTAAAGCACGTCGACAAGCCAGTGAAGCGCAGATTCTCATTGTGAATCATCACTTGTTATTTGCTGATCTCGTCTATCGTGCTGAAAACGACAATCCAAAAGAAAGCGCAGGGATACTCCCTAATTATAATCGACTCATTCTCGATGAAGCACATAATATTGAGGACATTGCAACCGAATATTTTGCTTCTAAAATCAGTCAGTTAGATATTATGCGCCTGCTAGCACGTCTCACCACAGAAAAATCTGGAAAAGCACATGGGAAGCTCGTATTTCTAAAAACAAAGCTTTTGGAGCAGTACCGCGATCATTTGTCGCAGGATGTTTCTTCTATTCACGAGAGATTGAATGTCGACTTACCAGGGTTGCGACGTGATGTCCTACAACAAGCCCATGAAACATTTGGAGTTGTTTTTGAATTTGTCCGATCCCTACAAAATGGCCACTCTTCTGATGATCCAGCTCAAGGCGAAAACAAATTGCGAATTCTTCCTCATCATCATGAACATATTAGATGGAAAGAGTGGATTATTCCGCGTAGTCAACTTCTCAGCGATGCACTCAATAGATACGCACAGAGTTTAAAAGCAATTCTCGATGACATTAAACTCCTTAAGAATTCGGTATTGGATGAACAAATTAAAAGCCTGGCATTTGAAATTAGTGCGATCATTCAGCGACTTGGGATGTGTGCCACTCTTGTTCATAATTTTACAGTGGAAAGAGGGTCTTCTGAAAAGGTGCGGTGGATTGAATCCCAACCATTAAAAACGTTGATTAACACCTCTCTCGTTGAAGCTAATCTCGACATTGCAAAAACTCTCTCCGAATATTTGTTTAGTAAATTTTCAACTATTGTCCTTTGTAGTGCGACATTAACGACAGATCGACAATTTAATTTCATTCGCAATCGCTTGGGTCTTACTGAGAATATGACTCGACAACGTCATATCGATGAGTATATTTACAACTCCCCATTTGATTTTCAAAAGCAAGCACTCCTTGTTATTCCAAATGATCTGCCTAGTCCGAGTCATCCTGATTTTGTATCGATTGCTGCAGAAAAAATTTGGCAGGCAGTTCAAGCGAGTCGAGGAAATGCTTTTATCCTTTTTACCTCCTATACGATGTTGAAATCGTGTTATGAGCTCCTCAAAGATCGATTGATCTCTAATCAATATCATCCACTAAAACATGGGGATGATGAACGTCAGATACTCTTAAATAAATTTAAAAAGGTGGATCGTTCAGTGTTATTTGGGACAGATTCCTTTTGGGAGGGTGTGGATGTGTCAGGAGAGGCACTACGATGTGTGATCATCGTGAAATTGCCTTTTAAGGTTCCTTCCGAGCCTATTATTCAAGCTCGATCTGAATCAATTATGGCTAAGGGCGGCAACCCATTCATGGAGTATTCACTTCCACAGGCTATTGTAAAATTCAAACAGGGATTTGGACGCCTCATCCGCAATAAAAAGGATAGGGGATGTATTGTTTGTCTCGATAACCGCATTGCGAATAAGAGCTATGGAAAATTGTTTTTGAGTAGTTTACCAGAGTGTGAGCAGGCTTTTGTTTCGGGTGATGAACTCCAGCAACGCATGAGCGACTTTTACAGGCGCACCTACTTCCTTGTCAAGTGATCAGTGGTGATAAAAGAGAACGCACCTTACCGCAAAGACGCAAAGTGCCGCAAAGATACGCGAAGAGCAATAAACAATAGAATAAATAAACGGGATCGGCATATCAATCGGTATGAAGTGGCACGCAGTTAACAGGATAAGCAGGATCGGCTTCGCCGGCAGGATGAGCAGGATAAGGATAGACAGCTAAAAAAAATTACTCAAACTGTCACTTTTTTGCGCCTCCTCGTGACATTCACGGAGTGCATGTCACGAGGAGGCGCAAAAAATGACAAGGCTTCACCCGCGATTTGGCAGCCTTCATGCGCAAGGGAAGTGAAGTAAAGACATACATTACCTGCGCATGAAGACTGCCAAATCGCGGGTGATCCATTCAAGACTACTATTCTTTAACTGACTATCCTTATCCTGCTCATCCTGCCGGCGAAGCCGATCCTGCTTATCCTGTTACTTAGGGTGCCACTCCATACCGATTGATATGCCGATCCCGTTTGTTTATCCTGATATTTTTTGTTTTTGCTCTTTGCGTATCTTTGCGGTACTTTGCGTCTTTGCGATGAATTGCCTTTTATTTGCAGGCACGCTCCAGGATGAGACGCAGGATAGATTGATATGGCACAACGATCCATTGCATGACAAAACTTTTAAGATAATCGGCAAGGGCTTTGGTAGAGAGCGATTCTTCGTACTGTTGGAGTTGTTCTATAGATTTTATGATAGTCTCAGGAACACTTTTTCCCTCATCTCTGATTGTGTTCAAAGAATGACAAATATAATCTCCTTCAAAAGCAATAGTCCATTGTTGAGCTCGTTTCCCAATGATTTGAGGAAGTTCATGTAGTAGTTCTTCAACTTCACTGCAATGTAGTTTCTGGGGGGATGAGAGATCGATTGCAATCGATGGAAATTTGTATTTTCGAATGCCCTGAAGGGTGATTGATAGTTGGTCATAAATGAATCCTTCACCTTTCTCATTCATATTAGTGAAGTAATGGGGGGATTGGCTTAAAAAGTGTTCGACAGCTGATAACCGATGTTGATTATAACGTCCATCATGCAAGACCCAGATCACTTGATAGCCTACTGATGCATAATCATTATTACGTGCTTGGACTTCTTCGACAGTGATGGGTGAATATTGAATTTCATAGACAAGTTTACGTGATTCCCATACGACATCTGCAATGCGGCCTATGCTCTCAAAACGACATTCTAGCTTTGAATCTCCTTCGGGAAGAAGATTTCTTAGGTGGTGCTGCAAGAGTAGGTGGGGTATCCCTTTTCCCGATTGACGACAGATTAAATTGGGTTGTGTGTGATAATAATGAGGTTGCCGGAGATTCCCTCTGCGCACTCCTAGTGGCTGATCACACTCCAAGCATCGATAATTTCCGTGTTTGGTGGCCTGATGAATGAATATGAGTTCATCGATTGAATTGAGGGCACAGAGCTGCATGCTATTTACTAAAATCGATTCTGTATTTGACCCCATCTTTCTCAAGGAGGACGCTCGAAGGCTGCATACCTGTGATGGTCATTCCATCCAATACATCTCCTTTCATCAGGATACGACCGTTGATGACCACACTCACTTTTCCTCCCTGATTGGAGGTTCCAGTCACTTCATATTTATCTGAAATGTTGACAACAGATTGATCAATAGCGGCTTCGGTGGTGAGATTCCGCACATTGCGCACACCGCGAATTTCCTTAATCTCAGTGACGAGGGCATTGATGTCTTTGACTTTCCCAATGGGTACTTGCCCACTGATTGTGATTTCACCATTAGAAAGATCTACAGCTAGATTACGGTATCCTTTGTTTTGCAAGAGACTATTGACGGAAGAGAGGACATCTTCATCGACAATGACTCGCTTTTCCAACAAATCAGGATAGGGGAAATTAGCACTTAGATACTCATTGAGTTTCTCTGATTGGTTACGTTTCTGGAGGTAACCGGAAACAATAAAATGACCGGGAGTGGGAGCCATAATATTCACCCCTTTCCACTCAGGATTTTTCTCAAGCGATTGGTTCATTTCTCTCCAGACACCCTCATCAATAACAATTCCGCTGTCATCCAGATTTTTAATAAAGCGAAGTCCTTGGATGGCATAGAGAAGTTGGCTACGGTCAGAAGCTGTGAGAACATGTCCAACGATGAGGAGTTGTCCTGTGGAAGGATTGAAAGTGTATTTAACGCTTGGAAAAGGAGCGAGTGCACTATGTAGAGCTTGATCGGGATCAATTGTTTGGGTAACGACAACTGGTTCTGATCTGAATAAAGTTGTTAGGCTAATTCCTACAATGACAAAAATGCCAACGAGAATACTGATTAGGATGAAAGCTCCCGCTGCGGTTGTATGATGGTGCTCTTTAGGAGTCTCCTTTGTGTCAGGTGATTCAGGATTTGCGCCCTCTTCGGTGGCTGCGCCTTCTTCAGTTTTTTTAGGCTCTTCTGTCAATGTTTTATAGATAGCAGGCAATAGAGGAGCAATAATTGTGTGCATTTCTCCTTCACGATCAAAAATAACGAATGATGTTGTTCCAATCGAGATCACTGCATTAGGTGCAATAGGTCCTTTTTCCTTGAGTGGAATTCCCTCTACATTAGTCCCATTGCGACTCTTAAGATCTTCCAAGGTAATAATATCATCAGAGGAGATGGAAATGCGGAGGTGCTGGCGTGAGACGCTTGTATCATGGAATACGATATCGCACACATTGGGATCTGTACCCACGACATAGCTTGTCCCTGTTTGCAGTGAGAATTCTGCTCCATTGTTTGGTCCACTAATCGCCTTTAATAGCCATCTACCAGTATCAAGTAATCCAAAATTAATTTCTGCTATTCCATGCTTTTCGGAAGGGTGGTCGTCATAGATTGAGTCGTGTTTCTCCTCGTCAATCGGTTGTTCACTCGCTTCTGTGTCTGTGAGTAAATTTTGAGATTCTTTTTCTAAAGCTTTTTCTTCGGAGATTTCAGTTGGTTCTTTTGTAATCATTTCAGGAGTAGTTTCTTCTTCTTTATTTGACGCTTGGGTTTCTGGTTCTTTTGTGACTATTTCAGGAGTGATTGCTTCTTCCTTATCTGGTGTTTGGATTTCTGGTTCTTTTGTCTCAATCTCTGTGTTTTCTTCAGGTGGTAGCTCTTCAGCGGCTTCTGGCAATTCTTGTTCAGAAACCTCAGGTTGTTCTGCTTTGGTTTCAGGAGTTGGCTCTGGTTCGATAGCGTCGGGGGCGTTAGCGGGTATTGATTCTGGTTCTTGTTCCGGTTCAGCGGGTTGAACGGAATTTGCATAGAAACGGAACGATTCCTTTCCAATCTTAACGACATCGCCTTCTTGCAGCAAACGGGGTTCCTTGACTTCTTCGCCGTTGATTTGAGTGGGATGTGTCTTGCTGATATTTTCAACGACAATGCCGCTATCTGTTGATCGACAAAGGAGATGGGTGGGGGAAGTATCCTCATCCTCAACAATCAGTTGGCAAGCATCGGGATCCCGTCCGATCACCCACTGATCCCCATCTTCTAGGGGTAGGACAAGTCCATCCAAAGCTCCATTTTCGGCAATTAGTCTAGCGGTCATTATTGATTTTCCTTTCTATAAGGCCTACTCTTCATTTTGAGTCTTTTACTAATTAAAATCAATTGCAAAAGGATAAAAGACAGGGTAACCACATTTCCCAAAATAGACAATGGATATTAATAGATGGGTATCCGACGTTAGAAAAAAAATTTGGAGTGCGCGTGACTTGTCACCGCTTTGTCTAGCTCGACTTGTCGAGCGTATAAACTACCAAAAATTGCTTAATTCCATATATTTAGGCAAAGATTTTGTTGCTAATACGCTCGACAAGTCGAGCTAGACAAAGCGGTGACAAGTCACGCGCACTCCAAATTTTTTATTTTTTAACGTCGGGTGCTTGTTTTGTTGGTCTCTTCTCGCCAAAAATCAGCAAAATTGAGAAATTCCTCTAAAATGACTTTAAATTGGGAATAATCAACCTGGTAATCAATGGCTCGCGTTACAATTAAGTTATGGGTATCGTCGGTGAGTCCTAATATGGTGCCATTAGAATGAGGACCAAACAAATTTGCCCGCATAACGAGTGAGGCAAAATTCTCCTCTTGGTTATTTTTTGGAAATGGGGCAATGATAGTCCTAAGGGTAAACCCATTAGGTATTTCAGCAATCGTGACGGGTTGCACATCGAGCGATAATGTGTAAACTCCTGGACCGGGTGACGTAACTGCTGATTCAAGTTTTAATTCCTTGCTCAATTGAGGTACAAAAGTCTTTAGCATCTTCACTCCTTTGTAATTATTCAGATGGGGGTCACTATAACGCAGGCCTTCAGAGGTGATTCCGTAATTTCCGAATCGGCCCTCCGGGCCTCTATATTTTTTTTGATTGACCCAGGGTTCCACCCTGGGCTATTACATGAAGGCCCTCCGGGCCATAGCACAGATATTAATCTTCTTGGAGTGTGCTTCAGCATAGCACACTCATTAGGTCTGGGCTCTCACGTACAGAGACATAGCAAATACATTAATGGCCCGGAGGGCCTTCATGTAATAGCCCAGGGTGGAACCCTGGGTTGATCAAAAAAAAATATAGAGGCCCGGAGGGCCGATTCGGAAATTACGGAACCACCTTTTCAGCCTGCGTTATAGTAAATCATATGAATAGTACACTCCTTATATAAAATTCTATCCACGCTGAATTAAACGTTGAATAGCCTGGTCAAAGGCTTGACGTGTGTTGGTTTCTGAGTCTACGAGTTGTTTAATCATATCGGTATTTGCCTGGAAGGCTCCTTGCATTGACTGGAAGATGTTGTTGATCATGTTCTGTAGTGCTTGACGAACTGTGACATTGGCTTGATCATGCCCAAGTTTCAGATCATACACAGCCGAAAGTTGGTTGGCAACTGCCTGTCCAATTTGGCTTCCCACAGAGGAGATACTTCCCATCGCTGTAACAAACTGCTGTCTGCTTGAACTTTTTTGAGCCATACGTTCGCCTTCTTTCTTTTTCCATTCTCTTGCATTAGTAATCTTCTGATTTCTTTCAGCATGTGTGTTATCTTGTTTATATGTTTGAATTTCTCTATCTCTGACATCAGCTCTATGTTCTGTAGCTGCTTTCGAACCTTGTGTGTCAGCGCGCCATTGTTTTGATTGATCTTGAAATTTGGCTTTTTGTGCTGCGCTTGCATTTTCCCCAGGGTCTTTTGGTCCATTGGCCCATTCATCGTTTGTATATGCAGTTTTACCGGTAGGATCTTGCCATTTACATGGAGGAGCATCGGGACTAAGCGGTTCATCTGGATTGGAGGCATCATATCCCACCTCACCATCAGTCTTCCCACCGCCAATTGTTGGAGTACGTGATAGAGCAGTGGGCTCTGGCTCAATTGGAGATTCAGCTAAACTATTTACATTGTTTTTGTCCACGCCTTCAGGAAACTCTTCAGGTCCTTCTCCGAAACCCTTTGCAAGGCCTCCAGCTGTGACTGCGAGAGTGGCACCTCCCACTACAGCACCTGTTAGGTTACCAATGAATTGTGCATAATCTTTATCTGACTGATCTTGCCCTTGAGCGATTTGCCCTTGAGCTGTGTCTTGGGCTGTGGTCCACATTAAATTCAATTCGTCTACCATCAGATTACCCTGAGCACTTTGTTGTTGTCTTAGGGCATCTTGCAATTCGGAATAAACCATGAGGAATGCTAGAAAAGCGTTATTAGAGAAATACGAAAGACCAGTGCCTTCAGTTGCTTTACTAGGATCTGCTGTAGGGGTGCTAGTCACTGACACAAGAGTAGGAGGGGGTATTACACCCGCATCAGGAGAAAGTCCCATTAATGCTGCTTGCCATGAGCTACCCGCCCCTGGGGTGATAAATAAGTTCTGTTGGTTACCTTGAGAGTCTTGATATTGCACTTGATAGAGTGAATTTCCATTGGCATCAGTTACCTTGGTGACGCTATCCAGTTGACTGACATCAAGGGGGAGTCCATTCACTCCGACTTGTACAGACAAATTTTCTGTTACGTGTCCGTGAGAACCCACGGCTATCGAAAGACTACCGTTGGATGCGACAGCCACATTAAAATCTGGAGGTTGTTGTACCCCAGCTCCACCACCACTACCTACATTGGTATCCATAATAGCCTCCTTTTAAACATGAACGATTTCCCTGTTTGGTTATGCTAAAGCAACGACTTCACTTCCTGGGAGATCGTATTTTCTATTTTTTATAGTCCTTTTTATGATCAACGCCATTTGATTGATCGAATCAATATCGCTTAAAAAAGCTGTTTTTGAGGTGTTGAGAGTTTCGAGTAGGCGATCGATGACTTCCAAAAATCCTGTGTAATCGGCTTCTTTCAGAGCAATAATCAACTGGTTAATCGCTAGAACAATTTCCTGGCTGCGGGGATGATCATCTTGGTTAATATTGGCAACTAGCTCTGCAGCAGCCGAGACTCCTGTTTCGATGTGCTTAGCTTCGGCTCCAATGAGCAGTTCTGGAGGGAAGCGTTTACTATTTCGTGTTCCAGCTAGGATGATGAGGAGGTGAGCGATTTGGGTGAGGATGGGAGAAGCGAGTTTGAGTGCTGTGGGACGACATTTACATACTGAGAGAAGCTCATCGAAGATATTTGAAAGAATATTTGAGCTTGTGAGGATCCTCACAATCATATCAAAAGTGAATGATTTGGCTGTTTCGATATTTGTTTTGATTTTTTCTTTTGCTGTATTGGAATCTTCATGAGAAGGATGATAGATATCGTCCGATAATAGTGTGAATCCGATGAAACCCAATACTCCAACCCCTCCCATTAGTAGGAGGAGAGGATCTCCTGTTCCCGTATGAAGAGTTGGAGAGATACTTCCTAGTAATGTAGCCAAGGAAATAGGATCGATGGCATTAATTGAAGCAGGATTTAAAGTGTCTCCTACAGGCTGTGCAGCTAAAGAAGCGATTCCAATCAATCCTGAATAGACTGCAGAGAGAGTCATATTTAAGAGGTTTTGAGTGGCTTGGTTTGATCCGCTAAGTGCTGTAGAGCTCATTCCATCTGTTAGGGCATTAATGACGGCTTGAACGGATGGATTCGATTGATTTCCAATGAGAGAAGCGTTGAGTTGAACATAGAGAGGGGCTGAGCCAGACACTGGAAGAGAGAGGGCACTTGTGACGGTACTTAGCAAATCGAGTGTTGATTGAAGGGCTCCATGCTGATTACCAGGAATTTGAGATAATTCAACACTCATTCTGTGGAAATCTTTGGCAAGATCTTGAGCATTGGTTTTATCGTTGTCAGACAACTCTCCATCTGGAGGTAAATTAGCAAGATTTTCAACTAATTTTTCCATCAATTTGAAGTTGGCATTGGTCTGTGCCAATACCCCAGTGACAACCTCGCTATAGGGAGTATTCACCCCTTCGATCTCATAATGTTCCTGCAGAGCAGCTGAAAATTCATATCCTAGGTATAAGGCAGAACTTTCCATTGCCAGCGCAATCGCTCGAGTCTGGTCAACCGAAGGTGCAGAACCTACTAATTCCAGTTGCGAGAGAGTCTGAGCTGTCCAGATGAGTGTTTGATTAAGGGCGACATAAACGTAATTTCGTTGAGCTGCACTTTTTGCCATTTCAGTTGACAGTGCACTGCGAATATCATCAGGAAGGGACTGAACGAGTTCATCATAGGTAGATGACCATGTTTGATCAGAATCATTTTCAAGATTTGCGGATAAGGAACGAGTTGAAAATAGGGAGTGATCGAGCAAGGGTCGATCAGAGGATGTGCGATAACTCAATTCGCCAGAACTACCGGTTGTATAGAGGGGTTGAGAAAGGGTAAAGGACTGCGCTACAGGGTCTTTAACAGCACCGACGTAGACTCGGCTATATGCGGCCTGAGCGCTAGTACTAAATTGATAATATAATTGTTGAGATGAACCCATGCTATTGGAATCAACTCCTGTTCCTGAACTGCTCATTTTATCCCCCTAGGCACTGTACAATATTAACTTGGACAGTTCCTTAAGACACAACCTAACAAATTTCTTCTAAGATAAACCAGGATTTTTCATTGTCATTTCTTTGGTGACTCTTGGAATGATTTTTTTCAAATCCTCTTCAATTTGTTTCTTTAAAGCTTCCACATCTTTTTCTACAGATGCAAGCAGTAACTTAGATTTTTCTTCGATATGTTTATATATCGGTTGCCCTTTTGATATTCTGATTACCTCGTTTAATATTGCTTGGGCTCCAATTACGTTTCCTTTTTTCATGAGACAGTCGTAAGCATAATAAAGGGCAATAGGATTAGTTTCATCGCGAACAGATGCTGTGATAAAGACACAGATGGCTTCATCATATCTTTTCATTCGTTGGTGACAGACCCCTAACCCAATGTAAAAGCTCAGTTCATCTGGCATTAAGGTGACGAGTATTTTGAATAGTTCACAGGCGTTGTTGAAATGTCCGGCTTTAAGTTCTTTCATTGCGAACGTATAGATCTGCACGATCTGTTCCTTAGACAAGTTAAATACTTTACCGGCAGGCACGCCGTTGGAGACTGTCTCAGTTAGTTTATTGATGATATCTGCTTTCTCTTCATTACTTATTTTTAGCTTATTCTTCTTGGCAGCTTCATCAACAAATTGAGAGAGATTCTCTGGTTTCATTAACTCTTCTATGGTTAAATTTTTCTCACCATTGACTGCTTTAATACTCATGATGTTCTCCATATCGTTGTTTATAAAACTTCCTTATCCTCGAACAGACGATGTCATGACATTTGATGTCTGTTGTATCATTGATGACACTGAGCCCGAAAGACTAGTGATCATATCATTACTACCAGAAAGGGAGTTGATAAGCAGGTCCATCAACTTCTGTAAAGCTTTGAGTAATGCTTGTATCTGAGTCGTTGCTGCGTCTGTTTTGGCTTGAATTTTATCAATATCCATACTGATAAGGTTTATTTGAGCTTGGTAGACATTAGAGGCAACCGATACGGCTTGGGTTGATAATCCGAGAATTTCAGTCGAGGTTTCTACCATGAATTGTACTTTTTGTGCCGACGACAGCGTCTTCCATATTTGAGAAAAAGCAGAGCTAGCTGAGGATGCACTGCTTGCTCCCGCACCTCCGGCGGCTCCTGCAGCATTAGCTCCTTCTCCTGCCAGCTGCTCCGTGAATTCGCCCATAGTCGACGTTGTTTTGGATACGCTATTTGTTAAGTTATATGCAAAACGAGAGAATACGTTTGAGTCACTTACACTACTCGCTTTCTGGCTTATCTGTGCAGCCTTTGTGCTCGCTTGTTCAGCCAAGTCATTGAGTGTGTCAACTTTTGATTGTAGGTTGCTAACAGTAGTTTCTAATTCAGTTGTATCTTCTCCCGCATCTGCTGCAGTTGATAACGCTTCAACTGCCTCTCCTAACTCTTCAGTTGCTTCTGCTGCAGCCTCTACTACTGTTCCTGCTGCTTCAGTCGCTGTAGCTGCAATTTCCTCTGCAAGCGCAGGAGCTGCTGCCCCACCTGTGACTATAGTTACAACGACCATTGCCACGACCATTATGGCGCCTGCCATAATTGCCGCTCCCATTTTTGCTTGTGAATCACTGCAACCACATCCTTTTAGAAAGTTTTCTAGGCAGGGTGAAGCTTGCGCGATAACTCCTAGCCCGAAGGCAGGGTTGGCACAGGTGGCTACAGCAAGGATTAATCCTTGGACGAAGGAGGCGACTCCAAAGCCTGTATCACCAGTACCCAGTTGATTTGTGATGGCTGTGGTTACATCAGCCAATGCTGTTTGAACATAATCGGTATTGTTTACTGTATCAGCGGTGACTAAAGCAGCACCCATAGCAGCACCTACTAGTGGTCCAAGTGCTGCTCCTACTCCAGGGAGCATGGCAGTGAGCATTGCACAGCAAACAATGGTAGTGATATCTTTCATCGCTTCCAAAAACTTCGCTAATGGACCAGATTTATGTTCTTTTGAAGCTTGGTCAGCCTTTTCTGTTGCAATTTTATCGGCAGAAAGTTGTTGCATTTTGATTTGCCCTGCCTGCATCTGTGTTCTCAATACGCTCAATTGGTGGTTTTGCTGAATAGATGCCCCTTGCATTGCAAAGAGAGTATTCTGCAGTTGGTTAAGCATTGTGGCAATATAGGTAATAAATTGTAAATAGGAATGCTTTTCAGGAGAATCAGGAAGCTTATTGATCGTTGCTTCAGCTTCTGCTACCATGCCTTGGGCCGATGTAATCGTAGCCATTGTACTATTGAAGTCACTTGGAGGCATAGTAGGAGTGAGAGTGGTGAGAGTGGGAACCCACGATGCGCTTACACCATATGATGTCTGAACTTGAGCAAGTGCTGTTGCAAAAAGCCCTTGAAGAAGTGTTTTTGCGTCACTAGGAATACTATCGGGCTCGTTTCCATAGTTTGCAAGATAACTATCTCCATATTGAGTGATTAAGGCTTGCTGTGCGGTAGTTAAAGGTGGGGATGAATTCGCAATAGCCGCTTGAAATGCTGTACTGAATGCTCCATTAAGCGTACTAGTAAATCCATCTGAATCTGCAGGTGGTGTCCAACCTTCTGGTACACCTGGGTAATCAGCGCTAAGGGCTGCGCTAGCTTGCAATCCAACAGAGGATAATATGGGATTAAGTACTGCAAGCTGGGCGGGGTCAGTCGTGGCTAAATTAGGACTGTAGTGAAGCAAGAGGAGTTGTTGTTTTTGTGAGTCGCTGATTGAATTGGTAGAGCAATATGTGTTAAGAGCACACTCAAATTCGAAATCACTTTTTTGTGTGACTGCACCTGCCAAATTATTGAAGGTTGCAGGAAATGGATTCCAATTAGGATTATTGGCAGTAAACGAGATGTTATTGGAGGCTCCTAAGTTATTTGCAGTCAATTGTACAGCACTTTGTATATTGCTTTGTACTGTAGTCAAGACTGCCTGTAAGGTGGGACTAAGACTAGCAGCCATGGATGGAAATGCAATTGCGAGTTTAATCGCTTGTTGGTCTGCAGCAGAAAGTGGTGGAGTGGATGCATTCAACGTATTGGTTAAGGCCTCTTCACCTCCAGTGAGGATTTCTTCCTGTATAATTCCTGCAGGAACTCCACTTGCAGTCGCTAATGCATTAATGGTCGGATCGGTCACTGTTTGATTTGCTAATTGTGTGTAAGCAGTTTGCGCGACTGCTGCAGGGGTCATCGAAGAGAGCGTTGATGGGTCGGAAAATACACACTGTGTTGTAGCTTCCATGAATGCGGCCACCGAGCTAGGGCTTCCAGTTGTGTTACCAGGGGTTAAAACGGGGATTGAGGGATCGCTTGTGTAGTACTGAAGATCGTCGGTTTGAGTCCCATCTGCGGCTGTCGATTCCCTTGAAGTATACCAAAGAGTTTGGCTATTTAATCCCGCTCCTTCTGTAAATGAACCGGAAGTTGTCGATGGGGACGAGCCATCAGCAGGTTGGTCACCATCCGTTACATCACCATACTCATCTATATCCATGTTTGTGTTCGGATTGACAGGGATTCCAGGAAGATCATATCTATTAGCTCCCCCACTTCCGCTACCAATATTTGTGTCTGCCATAATGCCTCAAGTGCCTTATTTAGGCTTTTCAGTAATTTTAAGTTCTTTACTTATACCTTCTCTCATCAATAAGGCGCGATCCCGAATAACGCGATATTCTGGTCTTTCACCAGCATATTTGATGGCCATATTCAGTGACATTAATGTCGATAATGGGTCCTTCTGATGAATGAAACAGTCAGCTGCATGGTAATAGGGCACAGGATTATTCGGATCAGTGAGTGCAAGCATTGTGTATACTTTTGAAGCATCTTTGTATCGCTTCATCATATGCAAGCATGCACCTAGTCCAAAGGTAAACCTTGGTTCAGGTGCACTCATCATCATGAGAGTCCTGAATAGTTTTTCAGCTTCCTTGTAATTTCCAGTATTGTACAAGTTGTAGGCTTGACCGTATAGGGCCTCCATCATGGCGTCACTCACACCAAGCTTTGCTCTAGCCTCTTGCATTTTTCGAGCGACACTATCTGTAGCAGCCTTTACTTGGGGGCCTGCTGTTTTTCCTACTTCCGTGCCTAAATCGGCTGCGGCAATTTTGATTTGCTCTTGTCCACTTTTCATAAGCCCTCTTATTGGAAGGTTGAACTAATTAGAGTTCCTGTTTCCTGAATGAACGATACTGCCTGTGAGTTCATTGAACTAACGGCACTATTACTTTGGTCAACATTGGACTGCAATTGTTTACCAAGGTTTGAGACGATAGACTGTCTGTTTTGTAGCGTTTGGATATAAGCTGTATTTAACTGGTTTAATGCGGCACGAGCGCTAATATTGGCCGAACTGCTACCGCTATAGTAGTCTGTTCCTTTAACGAAGGTGTGCACTTGGTTAGTTTCATTGGTATATGCTGCTTGCCAGTTAGTGACTAATCCGATGCGCTGAGCTTCAGCGGCCGTTACGTTTTGCAACGCGACTGTCACTGAGATCAATGAATTGAAGATTCCATTCAAAATCCCAGTTTCTGTATATCCTGCAGGAGCCAGCGATGTTGGGTCGGCTGGAGGAGTTGGCTCCACATGATCAATATTATAGATAGCCATATAATTCTCCTTGTTAGTGACTCGTAATGTTCTGAGCAATCTGTTGCATTACTTGAGTCATTTTACTGAGTAATGCTGCGGCACATTGATAGTATTCTTGGTAAAGTAGTAGGGCTTGACTGACTTTTGAGGTGTTGTTTGTGTTGAGTGACTGAGCAGCTGTGATTGCTGTGGCAATGTTGGTGTTAATGTTACCAGCGCTTGTACCACCAGCCCCAGCTGATTTGTTATAGCCGTCTGTCAACCAGTCGACTATTGCACCACTGTAAGTGTAATACCCCGAATAATAAGTGTTGCTGTTTACTGTGACAGTTGCGGGATGGAACGTAAGGACCCCTGGTTTGGTTAAGGGGTTATTTGTGTTCATGTCAGCTAAAACTTTCTGCATTGCTCCGTACAGTGAATTAGGACCTCGAGCTGATGCAGGGGTTTGTTGAAATAGAGCTGGGAGAATACTTGTTGAAAGCGCACTTTTGGCAGCCAGAAACTGAGTGACAATGGAGTTGAAGCCACTTGTTATCTCGGAGCCTTGCGTAGCACTAAACATTAAACGAACCTCAGTTGGATTTAAGTTTGCTTTTAGTGTAACGTCCAAAAGTAGGGCGCTAGGAGTGGTATTGAAATTGGGGTAGCTCATTATTGTGAGTATCTGGTTGTATACAGGACGACCGGCAAGATACTCTGTGGCGAGGTTCTTCTCTTGGAAATTTGTTGAATTATAGAATTGACTGTTATACGAGACTGAAAACAGCGCATTTTGTTTATCCCAACCCATCGTTGATAAAAGCTGGTTTACTTGGGCAGTTACCGTCGTTGGATTATCCTCGGCATACCCGTTAGGACTCCCAAACTCAAGAGCATTCTGATAGTTTGTATTTAAAGTAGATAATTGACCTATTAATGCCTGTTGCTGTTGTTGTGAAGCGGTGGGAAATAGTTGTTGGATCAGATTTTGTTTAGCCTGGCCACCGAAACCAGCACCTAGCGCTTGGGATTCATTGAAATAGGGAACAATGTAGTTGGTATAGAATATGCTGTAATCATAGGGCACCCCGCCTCCAAACGTATTTTGGCTATTAAAGACACTGAGGAAGCCAGACCTCTGGGCGAGAATTGTGCTCAAAAAGGCAAAAGGAGTAGTTCCGGCGGTCGCTGCTGTGGGTTGTATACCCACAGGAGAATTGTAATAGGCGCTGGCAGTTTTACGGTAAGCTGCTAGATAACCACTAGTAGCATGAGATGTAGAATAATCGAAACTAAATGCGGGTTTAGTTACAACGGCTACATCATTGTGCAAGTCTTGAACGTTGGCCAAGAGGTTAATGGCACTTTCTGTTGTTCCTAGAGCACTTTGCATTTTAGTCATCTGATTATATAGCAAATTGTTTGCTACATTCATAAAGACTTGCTCAACCATTGACTGTAAGCCATAAGTTGATGAAAACGTCGCTCCATTCGCTGGGTTGACAGATGCAATATTAGTCATAATTTCCCCTCCTGACAATCTCTCTATAAGGAGAGAGAAGTCTGAGAATACTTTATCAAGACTGAGTGTTGTTAGTTAACTAACTACAACCCCTTATAATTTAAATATATACTTTTGTTTTTAAAAAGTCAATTTATTTACATTCATCTAAACTAACGGAGTAATTCCTGAGCTGCCTTTGTCTCCGAAGTTTGCGTTTCCTTTTCTTGAATAGATGATTGGTGCGGCTGAATAATAACTAGTGTATGCAGGATCCATCAACTGTTGATTGGCAGTATAGCTGTCATAGGTCGGTTTTAGTGAGTCATGAAAGAGTTGATTAGCCAAAGTCACTTGATTATTCCCTTGTGTCTTATCTGTATTCGCTATTGATAAGGAGTGAAGATTACTTTGAAGAGCTCCTGCAATAGATATGCTTTGGTCATTGACGTTATTACCCAGCACAGTCTGTAGGACTTGGTTGGCTATATGTCTTGCAGATTCTACTCCTACTTGTTGTGTCAGTTGAGTGACAATTTGGTCTCTTAATTGAACTCTTAAATTAGCTGTTGCAGTCGTCTGTGCTGAGGCTGTTTGTGTTGCCTGAGCTTGTGACTGTATGGATGCATTTTGTATGCCAACTTGAATTGCAGCATTATTCTGTTGTAATACGGCTTGTGTTGCTGCAGTAATCGCTTGGCTACTGGGAACACCCTGGTTAACGAGCGCTGTGCTCAACTGATCACGAATATTTCGCAAACTTATATTATCTTGAGGGGTGGCTAAGGAAACAACAGCTGTGACGGCAGTTGATTGACTGATTGGAGTGCTCGTGACTTGTAGAGTTGTCATGATATTGTCTGCGGTACTCGATTCAGTTGATTCACTTGTTGGCGATGTTGTGGATTGGCTAGAGTTCGCACTTTGGCCAGCCAAAGAATTGGCAAGGTTCTGAAAATTGACCGAGTTGCTTGAAACGTTATTCTCAAGAGAACCATTTGATTGAGCTTCTGAATTAACAAAGGATGTTCCAGTTGCTGCAAGAGAGCTCGATTCTGAGCTTGATAACCCACCACTTGTAAAAGCTTGTGTAAGAGCAGCTGTTAATTGATCTGAGGTGGTGATATTAGATTGGCTAAGTGCTGTGTTGACTGCATTGTTGACAAGTTCTTGAGCATCTGTAGTGGAAATTGTATTGTTTTCGCTTATCAGAGTATTTACTAGTTGGTTTTTTAGTAAAAATACACTTAAGTTATCTGAAAGGATGTTGCTAACCGACGTTGGGGATGATGTTTGAGAGGCTCCTTGGATGGCAGCAAGCACCTGTGAGAATAATGTAGGAATACCTAATTGTTGCCCTAGTACTGAAAGAGCTGTTTGCAATTGAGATAGATTTTGTACACTCGAGAGAGCTGTGGAAAGTGTTTGAGCTTCTGTCGCACTAAGAGAGGGAAAACTATTTTGAAGAAGTTGCTGAATAGTTGATTGCGATGAGTTGGAGTTAACTGCTTGGATAATCTGACTAGCAAAGGATAATCCTAATAGGGCATCAACGGCTGGGTTGTTTCCTGGGCCATTAGCTCCTTCTTCAGCCTCAATATCTCCAGCAATTTGTGGGTTTTGTGACAGATAGGCCAACACCGCTAAGGAGGATCTTGCACCCACGGTTTGTAGGAACTGTCCGACACCCCCAGGAAGAAAGAGAGCACCTGTCCTTGCTGGATTAGAAAAATTAGCTTGATTCGATGCAAGTAATGAATAAACTAAAGCTTGTGCTACTTTAGGATTACTAATTGTACCTCCTAAGGCCGATAATCCAATACTAGGTGTATTTGAAGGAACATCTGGAACCGTTGCTAGATAGGATGCAGGTAAGGAGATAGAAGTTCCTTTCAGGACGTACTGTAAATAACTTTGATAGGTTTTAATATCATCGTAATTGCTTGACGAAGTAGCAGTTGATGCCAGTACGGAATTGATATAGTTAAACAAATTTACATCGATTGCTGCTATAAATGCCTGTGCATCTGTAACCTGTGGACTTAAAGTAAGCACGGCAGATGCAACGCCTGCTGGCTGTGTGAGTAAGGTAAGTTGGGAAAAACCCGCAGGGCTTGTTGTAGGCAATGTGGGGATTGAACCTGAATAATTAGTTTCATTAGTCAGTGTAATGGGCAAGCTGTCGGCTGCAATTAGTCCCGGAATGTTGTTTGCAACTATCAGACCGTTAACTGTGGATACGTTGTTGTTGTATGTTGCAATGTGTCCATTAAGAGTACTGATGTCAGATGGACGTGTTGAATTTAGGTAATTATTGTAGGTATTGACGGAGGTATTATATGAATCGACGGCTGTTTTATAATCGTCATAAACAGTTCCACTCGTAGGTGACCCGGCATTTTGATAGGTTGTTAAGGCAGCATTATAATTGGTAATTGCGGTATTCATTGTGGAAATTTGGGAACTATCATTGCTATTGAAAGTGGAGATCTGGGAATTAAGTGTTGTTTGGCCGTTGACGTCTTGGGTCGTAATTCCCTGCATATTATCGGCGATACTAGTCAAATCGATCTGCTGAGTTACCTCTTGGATGGTAAGGACATTTGCTTGATATAGCGCATTTAGTAAGGTAGCATCTGATTGTTGAGATCCCCAAAGTTGTTCCGATAGACTTTGTGTGCTGCTATTGAGGAGAGTAGCAAAGTCATTAAGACTGAGTGGACGTGCCAGTTGGACACTTAGTAATGGGTTGTTATTGACTTCGACTGTGCCAGCCGCTCCTTGCGTATCAGATGGGACGTTAACATAGGGAAAGTTATCACCTGAAAATAGAGAAACATAGTTAGGCGAGCCCGGTACTGGATTTATTTCAGACATAATAGCCTCCGAAATTATCGAGAATTAAACCTAATTAAACAGGTTAATAGTAGTTTTACTCTCTCTAAACTTTATTATAGCATAGTAATGTTTATTTTACAATTGGAGAGGCAATAATTTGGAGTGCGGTGACTTGTCACCGCTTTGTCTAGCTCGACTTGTCGAGCGTATAAGCAACTTAAAATATGCCTTAATCAGGTAAGGTGTACGGGTTCCAGCAAGAATGGGTAAATCTATACAATTGGGCATATGTTTGGTCGTTTGTACGCTCGACAAGTCGAGCTAGACAAAGCGGTGACAAGTCACCGCACTCCAAATTCAATTTCTAGCTTTTATCCCTTGTCGAATACCAGGCTTCGGCAAATCGAGTGACTTTGTCCGCGAAGGGGACAAGGCGTCGTTCGATGAAATTTAACCATGAACGAGGAACTCGAATTAGAGGAATTTCGAGAATAGCCCAATGGTTGCGCGCTGTGAGATGACGATGCATGGAATCGACGAGCAGTGTCACCATGATTAGTCCATGTTGTTTTAGAGTCGACTCGACATAAAGGGCAGAATATTGGATTGTATCAGGTGCTATTTGGTGGCAAATCATCCATCCCACCACTCTTCCTTGAAATCGTAATCCAATGCTGTTTAATGGGGTAATTTTTGCTTCGTTGGCAAAAGGGGAGACAGCGTAGGCAAACTCATTTTCTCTTCCTCTTCTTTCTAAGTCTTGACGTTCTGCGCGGGTGAGTTCTGCCCATGGAAATATCGAGTATCCTGGTGGGAAGGTGTGGGTAGATTTCATCACCCAAGGAATATTAAAATTGAAGACATTAAAGTGACATTTAATGAGAAAAGGTCTTGCTTTTGTCCATCCGCAAGAAGCAATCATTTTTTCTAAAGCAGGGGTATAGTCTTCGTTGAGTGGGTAGATGTAAGTAAATAGTCCGGCCCCTTGCTTAATCGATTCTTGCTGTAGTGTGAGAAGGAGATCCCTTCCGATATGTTGATTGCGATGGCTTGGGTCGACGTATAAGTCGAGGATGTTGGCATGTCCGTAGGGTTTGTCTAGGATAGCTAAAGCTAGCCCCACGGGTTTGTTTTGATCTATTGCACCTATTCCAACTAAAAGAGCCTTTTGATTCCCCTCGGGGGATATTCCCCGTAAGCAACATCGATTTTCTTCTCGGGCAAAGGGCTCATAGCTGTGAATTAATTCCTCATCCAGTTGACCTAACTTCAGTCTAGTGAGTTCATACATTTTTTGTTAAGCACTCTGCTGATGGGTACGTTTAATCTCTGGATGGGCATGATGAGTGACACATTCCTTATCGAAAGTAATTTCAGCAATGGTATCGTCTGATGGTACTTCAAACATTAAGTCTCTCATCAAATTTTCTAGTATCATTCGCAGAGCTCTTGCTCCAGTACCTGCATCGATGGCTTTTTTAGCAATTGCTTGGATGGCTTCATCGGTAAAAGAGAGCTTAACCCCTTCCATTTTAAACATAGCTGTGTACTGCTTGACAACAGCATTTTTGGGTTGAGTTAAGATGATGGCTAAATCATCAACAGTCAGTTCATTAAAGTTTGCAATGTTGTTGAATCTTCCGATGAATTCAGGGATCATCCCAAATTGGATAAAGTCTTCAGGTTCAGCCTTAGCTAATAATTGACTTTTTTTATGGGAGGTAACTGAATCCTTATCAGCGACATTAAATCCGATTGTGCTGCTGCCAAGTCTTTTTGCTACGATTTTGTCGAGATTGACAAAGGCACCACCCACAATGAATAGGATATTTTCTGTGTTTACTTTGATATATTCTTGGTTAGGGTGTTTACGTCCGCCCTTAGGAGGGACATTTGCCACTGTTCCTTCAACGATTTTCAATAGGGCTTGTTGAACCCCTTCTCCAGATACATCACGCGTGATTGAAACGTTTGCTGTTGTGCGATTGATTTTATCGATTTCGTCAATATAGATGATTCCAAGTTCGGCTTTAGCAACATCGAAATCAGCAGCTTGAAGGAGGCGTAAAATGATGTTTTCAACGTCTTCCCCTACATAACCCGCTTCTGTTAAAGTCGTCGCATCGGCAATGGTGAAAGGAACATCCAGGATAGTGGCAAGGGTTTTTGCGATTAGAGTTTTTCCAGACCCTGTAGGGCCAAATAAGAGAACGTTAGATTTTCCAAGGTCAACTGAATTCTGTTTGTTGTGGGAGTTAATGCGTTTGTAGTGGTTATATACAGCAACAGAAATTGCCTTTTTGGCAGATTCTTGACCAATAATATACTCATCTAGTCGCTGTTTGATCTCTTTTGGTTTCAGAACTTTGAAATCGAAGTTTGTTGTAGATTTTTTCTTTTCTAAAATGCCTGAGCAAAGTCCGACACATTTGTCACAGATGTAAACACTGGGTCCGGCAATGAGTTTTTCGACAGCATCTTCTGTTCTTCCACAAAAAGAACATGCAATTGAGTTTTCGTCTTGAGGCGGCGTGTTTTTTTTTGTCATGACAACATTTCTCCGGTTTTACTGTAGTTACAATTTACTCAGCATTTTAGTTGACCAGCATATTATTGTCCAGTACTCGTATTGTCCAATGGGATAGGTTGAACTACGGAACGCAATTCATCATAGATTGAACTACAGAACGCAATTCATCATAGGTTGGACTACGGAACGCAATTCATCATAGGTTGAACTACGGAACGCAATTCATCGCAAAGAAAAGGCAAAGGAAAGGCAAAGATACGCGAAGAACAACAATACAAAGGCAAGTTTACGAATGAGAGAAAATACGGTTTAGCACGGAAGAAAAAAAGTATTGTTTTTTTATCTTTCCCATCTTGTTCATCCTGATAATTCTTTTGTTTTCTTGCTCTTCGCGTATCTTTGCCTTTCCTTTGCCTTTTCTTTGCGATGAATTGCGTTCCGTAGTTCAACCCATCCCATCCCATCCCACCCCCTCTCCGGTCGGGTAGGCTTACACTTTTTCTTTTGGGCCTAAATGAGCATGTGTTTGATGATTTTAATGGCGTAATCTCGGTAAAGAAGGGCCCGTGCTTTTGGTTTGTCGATGTTTTCCAGCAGTTCGAGGTTAAAAACTTGGAAATCGAGATTTGAATCTCCAATTTGAATTGGAGGATATGAGGCTGAATTTAGGTAGTATTTAAAAAATAAGTTGCTTTCGTCAAAAGGTTTTGGTGAAATACTTTCCAAAAATAACAACATCTCTTCAGCATCTTTTCGTGTTGAAAGTTTCATTTCAGTTGCTAGCATAAAGAAGTTCCACTTCACTATCCACTGATGCTCTTTTGGTGCTAGTTCAGAAGCTGACTTAAAAAACAACTCACATAGAGTCCAGATTCTGATGCCATTGAATTCACGACACAGTTTTGTAGTGATTAGAGTGAGGAATACCTCGCCAATACCTTTAGAAAAAACTGTTCCTGAATAAATCATAAGATTATTAAAATCTATCCAAGTTTTAGGTTCGTAAAGCTGCATCATTCCATAATTGATGAAGCTAGATAGTTGATTATTCTGGTAATAATAAGCGAGGTCACGCTGCAGTGCCCCTTCAAATCCATGAAAATTCCTGGGTAAGGAGATGTGGCTTTTTTTAACTTCATCGAATAGTTGAAGGTATAATTTCTTATAATTGTATTCTTCTTTCTGAAAGGTATAGGCCTCTCTGGCAATTTTCTCTGTTTCCTCTGGGTGTTTGAGATAGTAGAGAAGCTTCTCCTCGAATGATTCAGCAGTGAACGTTACTCCATGTGTTCCTTCGATAAATGACTCAGAGAATTTGTTTCCTATGAAGTGATTTTCCCATTCAAATTCGAAAACCATAGAGCCTGCACACATGGCCTCGATTGTGCGGTAATTGTATGGACCATTCACTCCTGTGGTATTGACTGTGATTCGACTTCTTTTTAAAACATCAAAATATTTCTCTTTTGGGAGTCCAGTAGCTATTTCTATGACAAATTCTCTTCCATATTTCATTTTGAATTGCTTGAACAATTCTACTATCTGGTTCCGTTTGTCCCCATACTTAGGTGCAGTGGCTGGAGAGAAAGTGAGGCAAACATCGATATCCTTCTCCCAATTAGGCTTAAGGATGTGTTCAAATGATCCCCAGTTGAGACCAAGTGGAAGATTGATTATTTTTTTGGGATACTTCTTCTGTAAAATTTCTCCATAGGCTTGAGAAATGGGGAGAACGCGATCGAATAATTGGCATAGGTGTTCGATGGTTTGATGGTTGAAAGTGTGACAGATACTTGCGACAATGGGAAAAGGGGCTTTTTCGATGCCTGAAGGGATATAATGCATACTTTCAATCTGTTGATCCCAATAAAGATCGGGTTGAAATCCATGGGGTAATCGAGTCAGGATTTCCAAAAAAGTTGTATCGGGATTACAATGCATTGTGGAGAAATAGGCAAATGGTTTTTCCGTTGAGGTCAGGCAAATCACATCCGCAACTTCAAAGAGACGGCTTATATGTATATTTGGAAACGTTCCCGAAAAGGGCGATCCAACGAGGATTTGTGGTCGATTGCGGGGTAAATTGCCGATATTAGCCAATCTAAACTCATTATAAAAAACACCAGTCAAAGGATCTCTTTCAGGATCAGCAAGTAGCCGCTTGAAAGTGGCTTCAGCTTCGAGTAGTGCCGCGAGTTTCGGATACTGAAATTTATTTTGGACGCCATCGTTAATTAATTCTTTAAAGTCTTTTTCCAATTGCTGTTCCTCATTATCAGATAATTCTAAGCTCATCGTTTCCTAACTATTCAGATGGGGCCACTATAACGCAGGCCTTCAGCCTGCCCGAACCTCTTTGGATTTACCTAGGGCGTTGCCCTAGGCTATTATAAACCAGGACTTCGTCCTGAGCTGCAATGTTTTCAGAGCGAAGCTCTGGGTTATAACAGCCTAGGGCAACGCCCTAGGTAAATCCAAAGAGGTTCGGGCAGGCTGAAGGCCTGCGCTATAGTGGCCCCATCTGAATAGTTATCAACAAATTACTTTTTTTTTCATAAATTTACAATTGATTAAAATTTGAAGAGAGTCTTATGCTGAGCGAAAGGAGTGTTTTATGCAAAAAACTCGAGAGCATTGGAGCTCACACCTAGGATTTGTCTTAGCTGCTGCGGGGTCTGCAATCGGACTGGGCACTCTTTGGAAATTCCCCTATGTCACAGGTGAAAATGGGGGTGGATTATTTGTTTTTATCTATATAATCTGTACCTTTTTTATTGGTATCCCTGTATTCATCGGTGAGTTAATTCTCGGTAGGCGCGCTCAAAGAGGGGCTGTGGGCATTTTTGCCAGTCTTGCTGACAATTCTTCAGTATGGAAATCAGCGGGTTGGTTGGGAGTTCTATCCTCATTTTTAATCATGTCGTATTATAGTGTGATCGGTGGTTGGGGACTTAATTACATACTGATGTCGTTAATGCAGTCGTATAAAGGCATGAACGTCGAGGAAGTGAGTCATCTCTTCCATTTGGTTTATACCTCTGCGGATATTACTCTTTTTTGGCATTTTATGTTTACGGCCATTGTGATTATATTAGTGCTGCCAGGGGTACGCCAGGGGATCGAGTATTGGAGCAAGTTCATGATGAGTGGGCTTTTAGTATTACTGGTTGGATTGTTCCTCTATGCGACTACAATGGAGGGATTCCCGAAGGCATGGGATTTTTTGCTTTCACCCGATTTCAGTAAATTTAAGCCTTCAGGGGTGCTAGAGGCTTTAGGCCTATCCTTTTTTACTTTGAGTCTGGGGCAGGGAATCATGTTAACTTATGGAAGTTACATGAGGAAAAGTGAGGATATACCCAAAACCGGATTAGTGATTGGGGCGATGATCATCACAGTAGCTATCTTATCTGGATTGATGATTTTCCCCATCATCTTTACGTTTGGATTCTCACCTGAACAGGGAAGAGGATTAATATTTAAAACTTTACCTCTGCTTTTTGCTAAATTGCCAGGGTCTTTGCTCATTTCCACTATGTTTTTTGTCCTGTTAGTATTTGCAGCGTTAACTTCTGCTATTGCGTTTATTGAAGTGATTGCTGCTAATATGATCGATCTTTATGGTTGGACACGTAAAAAAGCTGTATTAACTGTAGGGACAGCATGCTTTATCTTTGGAATCCCGAGTGCCTTATCGGGTACAGATGTGATGTTTGCAAAATGGCCTGAGGTATTTGGAAGGACATTTTTTGCTACCGTTGATGATGTTGTTTCCATATGGTTATTGCCTATCTCTGGTTTAATGGTCTCACTTTTTATCGGTTGGTTTTTCGATCCTAAGCAGAGTGAGGAGGAGTTTAAATCGGGTACTTCCTTAAAATACCTCTTCAAAGTATGGATGTTTTTCATTCGTTGGGCTGCTCCTGTGGCGATCATTTTGATTATGTTGCAGCAGAGTGGCATCATTAATATCGACACGATTTTCAAGGTAAATAAATAGCCGTGCTGTACCGCAAACCTGTTCAGAATACCGACTTCGTGTTTACATGGACTCAAACGCCAACTTCCGAATTTGATGAACTGATTATTTCATGGAATGCTCTTCGGCCCAAACAGGGTGAGTATGTAATATCGGTATCCGTTCTTTCGCTTGAGCAAGGGTGGTCTGATTGGCATGTCTATGCGCGTTGGGGGGCAGAAGGACAGCATGGAGGGCATACCCATTGTGCCGATCATTCCTTACGGATATTCCAAGACACTGTTGAATTGTTGGAAGGAAAGTATGCAACGGGATTTCGTATTCGAGTTACAGCTTCTCATGGGGCTGCTCTAAGTGATTTTTATTTTCTCCATGCTAACACTACCGATTCTAAGAATCGCAGTTATGAGGCTGGGACTACCGCACAAGCAGATATCGAACTCAAACTTCCTTCAATCTCTCAAATTGCATTGTTTCACCCTCGTCGCTACGATCTATGTTCTCCCACTAGCACTACAAGCGTTGTCAATTATCTCTTGAAGGGAAAATCGACAGATTGTAATCCGATTCAATTTGCTTCCCAGATTCACGATCAATCTTTCGATATTTTTGGAAATTGGGTTCTTAATACAGCTGAAGCAGCTTCTCTACTGGGAAAACAATGGCACTGTTGGGTGCAACGTCTGAAAGGGTTTGATGAGATCTATCGACAATTGACTAAGGGATATCCCGTTATTACCAGTATCAGAGGTCCTTTAAAGGGAAGTGCGGCACCCTATGAACGAGGTCATCTCATTGCAATTAGAGGGTACGATGCGCAAAACTGTCGTGTACTCTGCATGGACCCCGCCTTTCCTTCAGATGCTGAAACGAATGTGAGTTATGCGCTTCCCGATTTCTTGGAGGCCTGGACTAGACGTGGGCGTGTCGCTTACCTTTTTGAACAAAGTGCACTCATTGACAATAAATGAGTGCATTTGCTACATATCAAATATGAAAACATCAAAATATGCTCAAGCGATGAGCGCATTACTTCAAAAGCCCATATTTAGAGCTGCAGAAGCGCGTGAACTAGGTGTTTCGAGTAGAATGCTGGCTTATTACTGCGATCAAGGGGCTTTTTCACGTCTATGTCGAGGTGTTTATAGGGTAGATGCTGTTGAAACGGGTCTCGATTTTTCGTTAGAAGATCTAGTGTTAACCGCAGTTTCTGTCCCGCATGGGACCATCTGCTTGATTTCTGCGCTTTGTTATTACGAGTTAACAGATCAGAATATGAGAGAATACTGGATTGCTGTTCCAAATGGGGAGCGCTCTCCTAAGCGTCCTCATGCTAAAATTATTCGGATGAGAAATACCGCCCTTGGGCGCACAGATTTGATTCTTGGAGGGCATGTGATCAAAATATTTGACCGGGAAAGAACCGTATGTGATGCTTTTCGTTATTTGAGTCATGAAATAGCGATCAAAGCCTTACAAAACTATTTAAAACCGACTCATTTACATAAACCAGACTTGCTAAAACTTTCGAAATATGCCAGAATCTTGAGAGTCAATCTCACTCCTTACTTAATGGCTTTAACAACATGATCGCAGCAACGGAACAAAATATAAAAAAGCAACTTCAGTTAGTGGCGAAGGAGCGTAACCTCACTCCTGCGGCTGTCTGGCAAAACATCATTTGCGATCGCTTTCTCGTTCGTCTATGTCAATCTCCTTACCGATTAAATTTTGTCTTAAAAGGGGGGATTTTGCTTGCTAAGCGAATCGATATCGGAAGAGAGACCAAAGACCTTGATTTTGCCGTTGAAGAGCTAAAAAATGATGTAGAGGTGATTAGTCGGGCTATTGAGGAGATCATCAAGATAGAGGTGAATGATGGTTTTGAATTCAGGGCTGTTAAAGTCGATATTATGAATCATTTTCATGTCAATTACCCCGGTGCTCAGATTCGCGTAGATGTGGGATTTGGACAGAATCAATTTTCCTTATTTATCGATCTTGGCTTTGGAGATTATTTAAAGGTCAAGGAAGAAAATATTGCATTGACTGCCACAGCTAAGGGGCCATTATTTGAAACGGATATTAAGCTTGCTTGTACTCCGTTGGAATTTGTATTTGCAGAGAAATTGGAAACAGTCGTTTATCGGGGTGCTGAAAGTAGTCGTCTTAAGGATTTTCACGATTTAATCAGTATGATTGAGTCTCACCTACTCGATAAACAAAATACCCTTCATGCAGTTAAAGTGATTTTTGAACATCGCTCGACTCCTTTAAAGCTTCCAATAGAATTTGATGCAACTTCTCTACAGATGTTGCAAAATCATTGGCAGCGTTATCGAAAGAGTTTATCGCAGCCCGATTCGGTATCAGCTAACATCGAAGAAATCATTCAGACCATCAATGCCTTCATTTGTTTGGAAAAATTGCTTTGATATTTAATGGCCCATATTCATATAATCACTCAATTAGTCGAGTATTACTGAACCATAACACTAGGTGATCTTGTAATGATTATTAGCCTACTTTATATACTTCCAGCTATCCTTGGATTGGGTGTTCTCATCTTCTTTCATGAACTTGGCCACTATTATATGGCACGTAGAGTTGGTATGCGCGTCGAAGTGTTTTCTATTGGCTTTGGCAGTCCGATTTATTCTTGGATGCATGATGGGGTCAAGTGGCAGATTGGCTGGCTCCCATTTGGTGGTTTCGTTAAAATAGTTGGACAAGAAAAAGATGATAAACGGGATCCTTATGAAATTCCCGATGGTTTTTATGGAAAACGTCCAATCGATCGCATAAAAGTGGCGTTTGCCGGTCCGTTTGTTAATTTAGTTTTAGCGTTTCTTCTTTTTACCGTTATCTGGATTTTGGGAGGTAGAGAGAAAAATTTTACCGAATTCACGCATAAACTAGGTTGGATTGACCCGAAATCTGAGCTGTATGTTCAAGGGATTCGTCCGGGTGATGAGATCACCTCGTACAATCATTCTCCATTTCACGGAGCTAAGGATCATCTTTATGTGCCGATGATTAATCCAGGTAAAATCGATGTCGCAGGAAATAAGGTAGATTACACGACCGGTCAAAAAATTCCTTATGAATTTCAAATTGAATCTTATCCTCATCCTCTTGCTTTAGGTTCTGGAAGGCAAACAACCGGGATTCTCAATTCAGCAAATTACATTGTGTATGATCGACTCACTGAGGAGCAGGAAAATGCATTACCCGATGGTTCTCCGATGCGTCAAAGTGGAATTCAGTATGGGGATCGCATTGTGTGGGTAGATGGAGACCTGATTTTCTCCGGAGCTCAGATGAGTTATTTGCTCAATGATAATCGCGTTCTGCTCACAGTAGTCAGAAATGGTAAAACCCTACTGTTGCGCATCCCTCGCGTTTATATCCAAGAATTAAAGATGGATCATGACTTTAAGGAAGAGCTCACGGATTGGCAATATGAAGCTGGACTGAACGCAGTCAAGTTGCAAAGACTCTATACGATCCCATACAACCTGACGAATAATGCTATTGTTGAAGGTGAGCTGAAATTTATTGATAAGGACCACGAAAAAGAAGTGTTTCCTAATCCAGCTTTTGCTTCAAATGAAGCCCCCTTATTGCCGAAGGATCAGATCATTGCAGTGGATGGGAAGTCAGTGAAGACCTCACCAGAACTGTTAAAGCAGCTGCAAAAGCATCAGGTTAATGTCATTGTTGAACGCAATAAAGAAGGGTCCGGCAATATCTCCTGGAAAACTGCCGATGTCGAGTTTGATCGCGATCTCAATATGAATGAGATTAATCAAATTGCGAGTAGTATTGGATCTTCTCAGTCTATCAAACAGGCCGGAAACTATTATCTTCTCAATCCTGTTACCCCTAAATCCCATTTTGATTTTGATCTCTCTCCTGAAAAACGTGCTGCTCTCGATGCTGAAATCCTGGAGCATAAACGAGAGATCGAGCAGATTGAAGACCCTGTTAAACGTAATCAACTGGCCACCCTACTAAAAAATCAAGAGGAACAGCTGCTCCTTGGAGTTGGGGTTCAAGATCGAAAAATTAACTATAACCCTTCGCCATTAGCTCAGTTTGAAAACGTGTTCAACGAAATCTGGACCACCCTCGTCGCTCTTATTTCAGGTGATCTCAGTCCAAAATGGATGAGTGGTCCCATCGGGATTGTGCAAGTTGTCCATGATAATTGGATGGTCAGCATTAAAGAAGCTCTATTCTGGTTAGGGGCAATCAGCCTTAACTTAGGGATGTTGAATTTGTTGCCAATCCCTGTGCTCGATGGGGGAACCATTATGCTTTCTCTATTCGAATTAGTGACTGGAAAGCGTCTCAGTGCAAAAACGCTAGAGAAGCTCATCCTTCCTTTTGCTGTGCTGCTGATCGGGTTCTTTATCTTTTTAACCTACCAAGATCTCAGTCGCATTTTTAATTTCCTTCGCTGGTAAGTGGAAGGGAATTCTACGGCACGGACTTTAGTCCGTGGTCGTGCCAGCCCAAGACTTTTGCCACCCATCTGTGGTACGGACTTTAGTCCGTGGTCGTGCCCACCAAAGACTTTTGCCACCCATCTGTGGCACGGACTTTAGTCCGTGGTCATGCCCACCAAAGACATTTGCTACCCATCTGTGGCACGGACTTTAGTCCGTGGTCTTGCCGACCAAAGACCTTTTCCACCCATCTGTGGCACGGACTTTAGTCCGTGGTCGTGCCAGCCCAAGACCTTTTGCTACCCATCTGTGGTACGGACTTTAGTCCGTGGTCGTGCCAGCCCAAGACTTTTGCTACCCATCAGTGGCACGGACTTTAGTCCGTGATCTTGCCGACCAAAGACCTTTTCCACCCATCTGTGGCACGGACTTTAGTCCGTGGTCTTGCCAGCCCAAGACTTTTGCCACCCATCTGTGGCACGGACTTTAGTCCGTGGTCGTGCCAGCCCGAGACTTTTGCCACATATGGAAAGCTCTACAGTATTTTTTATCCCTCTCTCTGCCTCTATGTTTCTACCTTTCTTGGAAACATAGAGCACAGATAAAAAAATTAATTATATAGTCAATATGAATAATAGGATTTATCATTTAAATCCTGAATGTTAATTTGACAAAAAAATAATAGAATGATATTTTACAAGGAAGAGATATATTGTATAATAATCATATAGAAGGTAATAAAAATGATTACAACGAAACATTCGTTTAAAACAAATTTTTTTAATACAAGAATTTATGCAACTGATACTAAAGATAAAGATGTTAAAGGAATCTGCGTTCATTGGAAATTAACAAGATTACTTCTCGAGCTTTTTGGCAGTAAAGAAAAATTCGTTGAGCTAGAGGTGACAGATAGCACGTCCGGTAAACAAAAAATATGGCATGTCAATAAAAATAGCTGGGAAACTTGGGATAAACAACACCCCTCTCTTCCTCAATCTCCAGGTTTGGATTCAGCGACAATCGCTGCAACTGTCAAAGCAACACTACCTCCTGTAGTTACACAAACAAGGGCAGCAGCAACCGTAGTTTCTACACAACCAGCTCAATTTCCGTCATCTCTAGCGGTTGAACAACCAAATCCATTATCACCTCCAGCGCCTGCCACTTCTATCCAGTCAATACAATCTCCAGTGATTGTCCAATCAACGGCGCGTTCAGCTCCTGCGCCTGCGCAACCAGCACCAGTAGTTGTACAACCAAATCCATTATCGCCTTCAGCACCTGCAACTTCTACCCAATCAGTTGAGAAACCAGCACCATCTCCACAACCGGTGTTGACTCCACAGCAACCTCCAGCTGTAGAGCAACCAAATGCACCATTACTAGCGCCTGCAGCTCCTGCCCAACTAGCACCATCCCCACAACCTTCAGTCGTTGCACACCAGCATGCATTGTCACCAGCGCCCTCAGCTCCAGCACAACCAGTATTACCTCTACAGCAACCTTCAGTTGTTGTACAACCAGCGCCATTGCCAGCAGTTGCACAAACAAAGGCACCATCTCTAGCGGTTGAACAACCAAAGGCATCACTACCAGCACCCTTAGTTCCTAGTCCGCAAGCATTGCAACCCGCTCCTGCAGTCCCTGCACAAACCCAAACACTTCAACCCCCAGCTGTTGAACAACCAAAAGAATCATCTCCACAACCGGTGTTGACTCCACAGCAACCCCTAGCTGTAGAGCAACCAAATGCACCATTACCAGCGCCTGCAGCTCCTGCCCAACTAGCACCATCCCCGCAATCTTCAGTCGTTGCACACCAGCATGCATTGTCACCACCGCCCTCAGCTCCAGCACAACCAGTATTACCTCCACAACAACCTTCAGTTGTTGTACAACCAGCGCCATTGCTAGCAGTTGAACAACCAAAGGCATCACCAGCACCCTCAGTTCCTAGTCCGCAGCAACAATCTATTTTATTGCCTCCAGCACCTGCAGCCTCTACCCAATCAGTACAATCTCCAGCGGTTGCCCAACCATCAGCACGTTCAGCTCCTGCACAAACAAGGGCATCACAACCAGTGACTGTGGCTCCAGCACAATCAAATTCTGATGCCGAGATTGAGCAAAAACAGAAAGATATGATGGCCCGGTATCGGTTTCAGAATGAAAGTGAACTCCTTGATTTTCTGTATTCCGATATGGTAATTTCAATTCCGATTTCAAATAGAATTCCATCGAGCAAATTGGCAGATTTAGCACAGCAGTGCAAAACTGGTGTCTATATGATTAAGCTTGAATCTATTAATGGCGATGATCGTCCACCTAAACAAGTGGAGATAGGGACATTATTGGGCAAGAATGATGCAACCAAAGACTTTGGTGCTCAGATCCTTATGCGTTATATGTTAATGACGAAAGAAGCTACAGCAATAGTAGATGGTCGTGGAGGGAATTTTTGGTATTTACTCGATGGTAGAACGAAATTTCCTAATGAATACAAATCAGAGAGCGTAGTTCCAATGTATCCCAACACAGAGGAAGAATTGTTGAGAAAGAGGAGTCAACAGTTAGGTGTGAAGGTTCTCGATTCAGGGATGGGTCGCCCCATAGAGGCACCAGTTTCGGCGCCACAACCGCTTCCAGTGCCACAAACAAAGCTGTCTCAGTCCAGCTTGCCACCTCATCCGTCACAACCACAAGCATCGCAACTCGCACCTACAGCTCCTACCCAACCAACACCATCTTCGCAACCTTCAGTTGTAGCACAAGCAAGGGCAGCAGCAACCGTAGCTCCCGCAAGATCTGTTAGCAGCCAAAAGGAACCAACAGTAGAATCCGGTCCACGTCCCAGCATGGTAAGTGGTCCAGCAGCGGTTGCACCCATTCCATCCGATAAGTTTAAGGATGGTTGTCTTAAGATAGGGATAGCATCACAGCTCGATGCAGCAGATCAGCTTATACCACTTTTCAAAAAACTATTTGAAGACTCTCTTGCAGGAAAATTAGCGGCGATGCAGACTAACCCTGAAAATCGAGCTATCACTTTTGAAGTGGAAGATTGTAAGGGAAGCGGCGAATATGATGTAGTTTTTCTACTAGTTCATATGACAGGTCGTCCGCTTGAATCAGTTCAAGAGGAGTGGTTTAAGAATGCAAAGAACCACCTTAAGAACAAAAACTCACTCGTCGTTATAGGACTTAAGTGGGCCCGAGTAACCACTCAAACTATCCCAGATAAGCACTCTGAAGGATTTCAAAGATATATTAATGAATCAAAGCCATGGCTTGAACACAAAGCATGGGTACAATTTCTTTACGATAACAATGATCATTTGGTAGTAGATGGTCCAGGAGATGAGGTAAATAGCCGTAATCTAGCTATCTTAAAAGAAGTGATTAAAGACAATCCTATGGTGAAAGAGTGGTTGGATAGTAAGGATCCTGATAAGAAAACCTAGTCGTTATTTCATCTTCTATTTCTTGATGATGTCATTAAGTTAAGGGTTTGTGGCACTGACTTTAGTCCGTGGTCGTGCCTATCAATCCCTGTTGCCATCCATTTGTGGCACGGACTTTAGTCCGTGGTCATGCCTATCAATCCCTGTTGCCACCCATTTGTGGCACGGACTTTAGTCCGTGGTCGTGCCTATCAATCCCTGTTGCTACCCATTTGTGGCACGGACTTTAGTCCGTGGTCGTGCCTATCAATCCCTGTTGCTACCCATTTGTGGCACGGACTTTAGTCCGTGGTCGTGCCCATCAATCCCTGCTGCCACCTATCTGTGGCACGGACTTTAGTCCGTGGTCATGCCTATCAATCCCCGTTGCCACCCATTTGTGGCACGGACTTTAGTCCGTGGTTGTGATTATCAACTACTGAAAACATTCGTTAAAAATGCCAATTTAAAACCAAAATCCTGGGTAAAGTATAAATTGGTACCTAAGCTAAAATTTTAGCTAAACAACGACCACGGACTAAAGTCCGTGCCACAGATGGGTGGCAATTGGGTTTTGGTGGGCACGACCACGGACTAAAGTCCGTGCCACAGATAGTTGGCAATTGGTTTGGGTGGGCATAACCACGGACTAAAGTCCGTGCCACAGATAGGTGGCAATTGGTTTGGGTGGGCATAACCACGGACTAAAGTCCGTGCCACAGATAGGTGGCAATTGGTTTGGGTTGGCATAACCACGGACTAAAGTCCGTGCCACAGATAGGTGGCAATTGGTTTGGGTTGGCACGACCACGGACTAAAGTCCGTGCCACAGATAGGTGGCAATTGGTTTGGGTGGGCATAACCACGGACTAAAGTCCGTGCCACAGATGGGTGGCAATTGGTTTGGGTGGGCACGACCACGGACTAAAGTCCGTGCCACAGATGGGTGGCAATGAGTTTGGGTTGGCACGGGCACGGACTAAAGTCCGTGCCATAGAAGGTTATGGATTCACTGTAATGGTAACAGTGATCGGTTTACCTTGAATTCCATTTGCAGTGGGCGTGATCGTGTAGATGACCTTGCCCTGAGAGGTTGAAGTAGCAGTTAGTGTTTGTATTAAAGTGGATCCAGTACCAGCCCCACCACCCGAAGCATTTGTTTGGGATGGTGCAGGCCAACTAAAGGTTGTTCCCGAGATCGTTGATGTGAATACGATGTTGGTTGAGCTTCTACTTTTAATTGTTTGGCTAGAAGGCGTTGCAGTTGCTGCAGGAGTGACATTTGGATTTACCACAATCGGAAATAGTGCTGAAGGAATACCATTTGCTACAACTTCAAGCATGCTATAACCAGATTCTATATTTGCTGGAACATCATAATAAGTATATACAGGAACACCTACTGCTGCGACAGCCATGCTACTGTGATCATGGGTACGGCAATAAAAAACATGATTGGTTACTTGATTCGTGATCCGAACGATAGGATAATTTGTAGCCATTTGGAAGTCATCGCCATACATCCCACCTTGTGACATCCCATTAAACAATGTACCATCGATTCGATAAGTATTATTCGCTGTCACATTATTCGCTGTATTTAAAATTTGTGGCTGCCAAATAGGATCGTATGTACCAGTTGGAACATAAATCTTCACACCTGGTGATTGATGTGTGACGAGAATTTGGCCACTAGGTAAAACCAGCATATTTAGAACCGCAGAGGAATTGTTACTACTCCCTGGCATATCTGTTTGCTGAACAAAATTGGTCCCATCATATTCGAAAATATGAACTGGTTTATCAGCATCTAACTCTGCGTCTAATGGACTTGCACCAAAAACGACATTCCCATTTGGTAAAAGAGCTGCAGTGCCATCTGCCATGCAAAGCTGTTGTCCGTTCATGATTGGGAGAGTGGGTCCGACAGTCCATAGATTTGTCTGATAATCATAAATAGCTGAGTTTCCATTTGCACCTATGGCTAAAACATTACCATCAGCCATGAGTACAGAAGCTCCTGTTTCAAACCCTTTATCTGAAAGCGATACTGGGGTATTTGTAGTGCGGGTCCATCCACCCCCTGGAAAATTATAATATTCTGCAGTTGTAGCAGGAGATTTTTCCCCTGTAAATACGCCGCAGTCAACTGTGAGAACATTGCCGTTTGGAAGCAATACCCACCCTTCTTCGTCGCTTACATCAAATTTTCCAGTCATATTAGCAGGACTCCACGTGAGTGTTTGTGGATCGAGCAATGCGCCTTGCTTATCTTGAGTTGATCCGAGCATAAAAGTGCCATCTGGAAGGACAATACTTGGTGCATCTCCAATACGAGTGGGAAAAAAGGAGGGAGGGGCAAGAGCGGTCCAGGTATCAATCCGAGGATGATAAACAGCTCCTAGGTTGGTCCAATCATTAACATTCCCATTGTATTCTCCCCCGATGAAAATTATACGTCCATCAGCTAATACAGCTGAAGCATGACCTAAAGGAGCATATTGGGTTCCAGATATGATAGGAAGCGATGCCAGTTGGCTCCATGTCCCATTGGCGTAGTTCCCGAAAGCATCTGGTGTAAGTTTCCATATGTGCTGACTTGTGGTGGGGTTTGATCCTTGCACCAATATGGTTCCATCAGTTTGAAGAAGGGGATTAGTTACAGGATCAGTGGGGTTATTATTAAGAGAAATCCAAGTACTAGCATCGCAACTGCTTTTACACAATATGAGGCTTGCGAAGGTAAAAATGGAAACTAAAAACTGTAAATTGCGCTTAATTTTCATGTAAATTCCTTATTTTTTGTCATTAATGATGTTTGAGGTACCTTTAATTGAAGTATTTTGCTTATCCGTGGCTGTGATTGTTTGATTGCCGATTGTTTTTAAAGTTGCAGAGAAAGTGCTAGTACCATTATTCAAGGTACTGTCTGGAGGCAAGACTGCTTTGCTATCCGTGGAGGTAAAATGCACCGTTCCTGTATAGCCTGTGTTAACATTACCAAGCTGGTCGAGAGCTTTGACCGTCAAAGAAAACTTTGTTCCGGCAGTAGCGGAAGAGGGGGCTGAAACACTAAAATGTGTTGTGGTAGGATTGACATTTATTGAAAATGTCGTTGAAGGAATACCATTCGTCACCACTTCTAATACACTTGGTCCAGAATCTATATGAGTAGGTACATCAAAATTTGTGCTGACTATAGTTGAACCAGTTTGAACACCCATGCTGCTATGATTATGAGTACGGCAATAAACAACATGTCCTGTCGTATTGTTCGTAATACGTACCAAAGGATAATTTGTTGCCGATTGATAATCATCGCCATACATGGCGCCTTGTGACATGCCATTGAACAGTTTACCAGAAATCAAATAGGAATTTCCAGAAACAACAGAAGATGGACAGTTTGTAATCACAGGTCGCCAAGCTGAATTGAAACTTGCACCTGGTGTATAAATTTCAATCGTTGAGGATTGATCTGTCATCATCACTTGCCCTGTGGGAAGAAGGAGCATATTGCAAACATAAGATGGATCATTTGCGGCATGCAAGATATTGGGTATCGATGGCTGTGTTGTGTATGTGTTTGTACTATAATTATACACAAGAATGGATACAGGAGGGATAGACCCATTATCTGTATTTAAAGGGCTCGCAGCAATTAAGACATTGCCGTTGGGTAATAGCGCTGCTGGTCCATCTGACATCCCCAATTGCTGTCCTGATATGATAGGGAGAGGGGCAGCCTCGCTCCATAAACCTGTGCTTGGATTATAGATAGCAGTGTTTCCCAGTGCCCCCATCGCAAAAACATTGCCATTGGGCAATAAGACTGCGGGGCCTACCTCATAGGCTATTGGACAAGTTAATGAAGAGGGTGGAGTATTGGCAGTATTGACCCATGCATCGCCTGGGGAGAGAATAGTGGGATCCCAAGTTTGTGCATTATTGAAAGAGGGCGGCGGGAAACCTACTCCACAATTTATCGTTAATACTTTACCACTGGGCAATAATGTCCATCCTTCTTCATCGTTGGAATCACCTGTGAATCTGCCATTTATATTCCCTGGCGTCCATGTCAAATTGGTAGAATCAAATAGAGCAATATCTTCAGTGATGGGAGAAGCCAACACAAAAGTACCATCCGCAAGAACAACACTTTGTGCATCGCCTATTGCATTTGGCACACCTGTGCTTGGATATCCAGCAAAAAAGCTTGGTGCATTTACTGGTGTCCAGGCATTTGCTACTGGATCATAAATCGCTCCTAGATTACTGATGACTTGTACATTCGATCCATTATACTCTCCACCTTCAAAAAGCACTCTTCCATCAGCTAATACGGCGGAAGCATGATAGAGAGGGGCATACTGCACACCATTAATTACAGGAAGTGAGGCGACTTGTGACCATGTACCGGTCGTATACTGCCCCAAGCTATCAGGTGTCAATACCCACATGCTTCCTGTTGGATTAGCACCACTCTGTGCTTGCATGAGGACTCTTCCGTCGGTGAGAAGCATCGGTGCGTTTACACCAAAACCACCAACTGTAGAAATAGCAGTCCACGTGGATGCTGCAGCAAATAACTCGTGATTGTTCCATGAAACTGCTATAATGGTATAGATGAAAAATCGTGCTAACCAATAGAATGAATGAGACATAAACTCCGTCCTGGGTTAATATTTTAGAATTTCTATGAACAGAAATAACCCAGATTAATGATTGTCGTCAATTAATTATTTCAACGAGTAAATAATGCAATGCAAAGGTAGAAAGAAAAAGATAAGGATAGGGAATATCATTGATATTGCCTTCTAGCTGATGACAAAAGCAATTCAACGCAGAGTCGCGAAGGCGCAGAGACGTAGAGAAAAAATTATTGTTTTCCCTGCGACTCTGCGTTGAAATTTTTATAAGAAATGGTTGTTAATTTCCTAGAGTAATAGTTTCTTTTTGTTTGTTTTTTATGGTACTCATGTTAAAGCTTGGGCGGTTTATCTATTAATAGTATCAAACCAGTTACCCTCTCCAAACCATAGTTTGAATTGGAAATGGGCTTGTTCGATAAACATCTCATAGCCAGTCACAACTACACAATCTCTTTTTTTGGCTGCTTCTAAAAATGGGGTCAAGGTAGGACGGATGTTGATATCCATAACGACTACCCCTGGGAGAATCTGATCTTCGTTGATGGGCATCGGACTAGATGTTGTGTTGATCATAATGTCATAACCATCTCTACATATCCTTGGGAGTGCTTCTAGTCCATCCCCCTCACACTCAAATTGAGAGGCAAGTTCACAAGCTCGTTCTCTCGTGCGATTCAAAATGATGACGTGGGCGCCTCGCTCACGGGCTTCGTAGATAATGGCTCGGGCGGCACCACCAGCCCCTAAAACGATGAGGCGCTTGTCTTTTACATCGATATGGTTTTCAAGAGCATTAAGCGCTCCGAGACAATCAGTATTAAATCCGACAGTTTTACCATCTGTAAACACGATGGTATTAACCGCTCCAATTGCAGCTGCCTTTTTGTCGATATCATCAAGAAATGGGATAATCATCTCCTTATAAGGCATTGTGACGCTCAGTCCACCAAATTTGAGTTCTTTAGCCAGTTCCAAAACTTCTTGGAGATCATTTTCTTTAAGTGCCATCTTGATATAGACGGCATTCAATCCCTTCTTTGCCATTTCAGCATTGTGTGTTAGCTGACTGATACTGCCGCTAACCACACCTCCAATAAGTCCGTATAGGCGCGTTGATTGGTTTTTTGATTTGTAATGATAGATATTTAATAGTTCATTAGCGGTGAGTTGACCAGGGGCTACTGCAGTATGTTCATCGGGTGCACAGTAAGTGAATGGACTGCCATTGATGCGTCCTAGAATGCGCGAGGGGTGACCAAGCTCCCCCATGCTGATTGCAATGAGCTTTTCTCGGTGAAGACGATTGAATTTCATTATTTTCAATGTCTCGGTCATTGAAGAGGGTATGATTGCAATTTTATAGAAGTCTGCGGGTAATGTTGTTAAGTGATTGAAAATGTTCTCAAGGTTGGTTGGAGAGTCGGAAAAGTTATGATAGGAAGCAATAATCTTTACCGAGGGAAAAAGTTCCTTAATGCGTAAAAAAAAGTCTTTGTGGAGATCATACTCGAGATCGACATAATCGGGATTAAGAGAGAGAATCTGTTCAATCAACGCTAGCCGTGTGGAATGATCCCCAGTAAAATTGCCGCCCTGTTCTACAGAACGACATGTAAAGATCATAGGTAATGAGCATGAGCCCTTAAGTTTGGCTAACTGTTCGATTGCTAGACGATCAAATAAGTCTAGACGCCATTCAACGAGATCAGCCCATTTTGTTGCTTGCTCTTGTTGTTGAATAATTTCCCGTTCGGTAGGTCCTTTTATCGACACACACAACATACAATCCCTCTAATATTGTTTTTCTGTCATATTCCTTTTAACCATTTCAAGAGCTCTGCATCAAAGAGTTCGGCTTCCTCATACTGGGGAGAATGAGCGCTTTTTTCAAAGATACGGACGGTTAAATTTTTAAACTTAGGCCGAAGAGGATCCCAGGAATGAACGGGAGCTACTAGAAACTCAAAACGTCCATAGACAAGCAAAACGGGAAGATCTAATGACTCCAAACCTTGAGAAACGTCAACTTCACGTGCAAACCGAAGGTACATTTGATCTAGGACATGGGTGTTCGGCTTGACTCCTTGCCAAAGAAGAGTTGAATCAAAATTGTAATTGTACCAGCTTTTGGGAACGTTTCTAAAATTCATTTGGAGAAACCACTGATCTCCCGGCAGCTGATTCAGCTTTTCATCAGGCATCAGTTTCATATTCCGTTCGAATGCTGCTTTCCTTTCCGGCCAAACAGACTCTTCCCAGTTGCTTTGTGCCATCGCGATGTGATCCGGTCTCATGTGAGGCGGCATTCCGATGATGACGGCATGGGAGACGTGCTTTTTGTATTTTTTGGCATATTCAAGTGCTAAAAGACCGTGAGCTGAATGCCCGATGACGATGCATTTCTCTAAGCCTAGTTTCTGCCTAAAACATTCAAGATCATCAAGCAGGGTATCAAAAGTCAGTTTCGCTTCAGGTCCCTCTGCAAACCCTCGATAATCAACGAAGTGCAATCGGAGAAATTTCCGAAGATTTTGCGAAAAACTGCGAGGATAATAGATCGAACTGCCAATAACTAAAACGTCCGGCCCAGTGCCTTCAGTGCGGTATCTTAATTTGAATCCGTCTATTTCAATGCTACCTACATTTTCCATGAATTCTTCTCTCCAAATTATGGTAAGGTCTTTGTTAACCAAAAGATTAGATCATCATCTAACGGATACGTTTGTCCCGCTATAGTAGTTTGGCCTTTGTAGGTAATGCCATTGCCGTCAGGGATGTAACCCAATTGAAAATAAAGCTGTTGTGCTGGCCCATAATCACGATATAGTCCTACACCAATTCCTATCTGATTGTAACCCTCTCTGCTCGCAAGGCCTTCAAGCCACTTGATTAGTGACGTACCATGGCCTTTCCTTCTATAATCTTCATCAATCCAAATTGCATTGATTTCAGGAATATTATTCTGTGCAAAGAAAGGACATTCCTGTTTTCTAAGCAAGCTACCATATCCTAAAATTTCATGATCTTCCTCTAATATAGCAACAGTTCGGATTCCCTCTTGCTGTTCCTGATAATAAGTATTCCAAAGTATTTTGGTTTTTTCTGGTGTAGACCAAGGGAAAGAATATCGACTGACTATTTTGAGAATATCAGTTTCGATTAGAGGACGTATTAAAGGACTTTTAATTTTGCGAGCTAGTTCTTTCCTCTTACTATAATCAGCAAAGCCGATCATATTTCCCCAAGGATCAAGAACTTCAAAGGTGAAGCCTGTAGCCATTTCAATCATACAGCCTTTGCCTAACATTTTTTCTGCTTCTAAAGCAGACATAACTTCCACCCAAAAGCGAGAAGGATTAGGTTCTTTATTTTCTAAAAGAATGAGCCCTGGCTCTTCATTTCCAATATTGAAAAGAGCAGCATTTATGTGTGGAATTTTAAATTTTAAAATAAATCCTAAGGTTTCATAGAACTGGATGGCCTTTTCTAGATTTCCTACTTGAAAGAAGATATTGTCAATACCCAAAATTTTCATCAAAATCCTTTTTAATAAAACTTTATGGTTTCTGATTGGCAGTCGATTCATTTTGTTTATTGTACCAATGTCATCTCTGGCTTGGATACTATGTAGATTGATACTATTATTTTTCTTTGGCGTACTTTAAGAAAAAAGAGATCTCATCTTTATTCCTTTTACCTTGGGCAATATTGACGACAAATTCCTCATAATCATCCTCAGAAAAAGCTATCTTTACACCATTTTCTTCAAGAAATAAAATTGTCGTTAAGGCGCCAGTCCTTTTATTTCCATCATTGAAAGGATGGTTTTGTACAATGTGAAACAGGTAAGCTGCTGCTTTGTCATAAATGGTCTTGTGAAGGTATTCGCCAAACATAGAGGCTCTCGGCATTTCTATAGCTGAAATGAGCAATCCCTTATCTCTAATCCCGGGCAATCCTCCATAATCCTCTAAAAAAGCATCGTGAATTTCAATAACCTGTTCGACTGTAAAAAATTTTGTCATCGTTTAGAGAGGTTTTTTGCAAGTTGGCAGCGTTCCTTACGAATTCTTTTCAGACCTTTTCTAAAAGTGGTATTATCCATGTCGAGATCTTCTTCCTCTTCAGCCGCCTCTTTAAACGCTAAAGCCTCTAAAATATATTCACGCATAGACATACTCTTCTTGGTAGCTAACATTTTCAAATGTACATGTTGCTCAGCTGGAATATCCAAGCTTAAACGAATCATATGATGAGCTTGTCCCATATTTTATTCTCCTTATTTCCACATTTCCATAATAACTGAAATGTTGATATTAGTCAATCCTTGCCTTCATTACATCACTAGGAAAAAAATCGGATTCAAACTACAGTCATTAAAAAGACATTTTAACTAAAAAAAATATTAAGGCCTGATTTGTGTTATTGAAACGAATTTTTTTTGGATTATTTTTTATTTTGAGTACATGCCATGGAGTGAATGTGAATACCAATAACCCTATGTCTATTGAAGAAATCAATCAATTGAATAATCGCTGTTATGATGCCAAAGCAGACTATTGGGATCGCTTCCCATTTCCCGAATTTTTGCCTAAAGAAATTCTACAAAATCATCATCCCATAAGTGGAATGAATGCTTTAGATATAGGTTCAGGAACTGGCCTTTTAGCAGAATGGCTTTGCAAGAACGGCTTTTCTGTTCTCTGTCTTGATCCCTCTAGTGAAATGGTAGGACGTTGTAGAGAAAAGGGACTCACAACTATCCAAACAACTCTACAAACTTTTTCATGTGATCAGAAATTTGGACTCATTACAGCAGTCTTATCGTTGATTCATCTTCCCAAGCAGGAGATATTAGCACAACTGAAACGCATTTCAGATTGGCTCAACCCAGATGGCCTCTTTGTTTTGGCCTTGATTGAGGGAGAAGGCGAAGGCGTAGCGGAAACTCATTCAGATTATCCACGCTATTTTTCCTGGTATACTCGCCAAGAGGTTATTGATCTCACTCGAAAAGATTTCGATTGCCTATTTGAAAGAAAGGTGGGCTCTCCCGTTTCGTATTTGGTCTTTATTTTCCGGAAAAAGCCTGAATTGACAATTCGAGAATAAAATTAGAATATGCACTTCACTATTTAAAAAGGGTGGGCATATTTTCATTATTGATTCTTAAAAAAAAATGCTTGTATTACTCTTTCGATAGTTCACTTTCAATTTCTTCAATAGTGGGCAGACTAGCTTTAAGCTCTTTTGGAAGGCTCTTGACTATTTGAGTTTCATAACTCGTCACACTTATGGGACTTGTGCATCTGCGTAGGGCATATTCAGCTTTGACTTTGTTCTTTTTTTTGCATAAAAGAATGCCTATTGATGGATTATCACCAGGATGACGCAACAAGTCATCGACAGCGGATAAATAAAAATTCATCTGTCCTGTGTCTCTAGGGTCAAAGGCAGTGGCTTTCAGTTCGATCACAAAATAACAACGCAATTTCAAATGATAAAATAGCAAATCAATTAAATGATCTTCACCTTCCACATCGATCCTATATTGCCTACCAACAAAGGCAAAGCCGTCACCTAATTCTAGTAAAAACTTTTGGATGTGATCCATAAGGCCTTGTTCTAGCTCACTTTCTCGGTGTTTTTTATCTAATGCGAGAAACGAAAAATTGTATGGATCTTTAAGAGTTTGCTCGGCCAAATCTGATTGAGGGATCGACAACGTTTGTTTGAAGTTGTTAATCGCTTTTCCTTGACGTTTATAAAGATCAGATTCAATCCACATTTCAAGCATGCTGCGGCTCCAACCATTCTCAATTGTCTGTTGTATGTACCACCTCCTTTGATCGGGATCTTCTAACTTATCCAATATAATCATATTATGGCCCCATGGAATTTGCGCAGCAGCTGCTGCGTAATTCACCTTGGCGTAAGACACAGCAAATTTTCTCATATACTGAAGGTTGCGAACTGAAAATCCTGATACATTAGGAAACCCTTCCTTCAAATCTCTGGCAAGACGTTCAAGGGTTTTAGCTCCCCATCCTTCATTATTCACTTTTTCCAGAAGCATCTTGCCTGTACGCCAATAGAGTAGGGTAAGTTCCTTAGTGACGGATAATGCTGCTTTTAGTTGCGTCTGTTGGATGTCATCTTTAAGATGTTGAAGAAAATTGCCATAGCTTTTTGGATCTAACGCGTCTGATTTTTTTATGCTCATGTAAAATCCCTATTATTTTTTTAAAGAATGAGTGACAACTGTTGTTTTTGGTAAGGGACGTCGCACTGAAAGGGGGGTGATGCCCGCTTTGATGGCACTTACCAGGCCAGCAGCTTCCAGATAATTTTCCACGCGATAAAACTGCCCGGGTTTCCAAGGCAACTGCTCAAGGTCATTTTTCATTAGATTTTTGTTTTCTTTGACTGCAATCACCACGATTCCCTGCTCAAGGGCGGCAAAAACAGGAAGTCCTAGACATCCATCGGGAATCACCAAACAGGAGACATCGTGTACAGTGGTTACATCCTTCCAAGACATTCTTTGGGGATCTGTAATGATTTTAGGACTAGTTTGCAATCCTTTTAAGATACATTGCATGTAACTTTTTGAGATCCATTCGGCCGCTAGACGAGGTTCAACTGTTGTCTGCATGAATTTATCGCATATCTTGAGTTCTGCCATGGGAGCATGGGCTGAGGGCATTTGAAAAATCAAGGAGAGGGCATGTGTGAGAAGAGATTCCATTCCGCCCCAAGGGTTGACAGAATTTCCTGCGTCGAGAAAATAATCGTAATACCTTTCAAGTATTGTTTCAAATTTGGTCGACAATGCAATTGCGTCATACTGATCGGAGTAGAGATTGAGCACTTCAAGGAGTCCTTCAAGGTTACTTAAAGAGCCTGAGGCCCGTCCACTGTTCGTTTTTTCTAATATGACTTCTAAAGGCGGATCCAATTTGATGATGAGCGGACAATCCAGTCCATAGGTGGCTCTTGCAGCATTGAGAGCATTGATCGACTCATTAACATCTAGAGGGTCATTCTCGAGATTATCTACAATCAGTAGTAGGCGGTTTGAGCGCACCTTCCTTAAGCCAGCCGTTCCCATGAGGAATTGGGTGAGGGCACTTCCTTCCACGTACATTCCATTGGCAGGCAGTTCATTGATATCTGATCCATTGACCACATTGGGATGTGTGATGAGGGAGTCGCAAATGGTGGCAAATAGCTTAGCGACAGGTCCGGCATCACCTGCATGCCCCCCTATTTCAGCACCAATACCAGTGGGGACGATTAAGACGACATTGAATTGATTTCCTGGTCCAAATTTTCTTTTATCGAATGCAAATATCGATTGTTTTAGGTGGTATCCTTTGAGGATCCCTACTTCACAATGATAATCATTTTCATCTTGATGGGTGATGACAAAGCGGATAGGGGATTCATCAGGTTGAAGTTGCTTGCCAACTTCATTTTCTAAATATTGAAAAAAGTTTTGATTATTATTTGAGATAGGAATTTTGATTAGTTTTTCATAAAGAATCATGTTTCACCTATTCGCGATAAAAAATCTTCGTAAGAATATTGTTTCTTTTTATATAGTCCACGAGCCTTGCTAAACAGGTAGAGAGTGGGTAAATTGATTCCATTAAACATATGATTTTTAACAAAGGTGTAGGCGCCCATATCCTTAAAGACAAGACGATAACCAATTTCTAAAGGCTTGTCAAAAGTATATTTTCCAAACACATCTCCGGCTAGGCAAGAGGCTCCTTGTAATAGGTAGGTGTATTTGCCATCAGGATTTTCTTCTAGGATGTCGGGTTTATATTGGTATTCAAATACCTCTGGCATGTGGTTGACTGTTGTATCCAGAATGGCAATGTGTGCATCTTCTGATTCAAAGAGGTCAATGATCGTCGCCACAATAAAACCGCTTTCTCGCACTAAAGTGGCCCCAGGTTCGATAAATACTTGGAGTCCGTGCTGGCGAAGGAGTGAGACCGCTTCATATAAGGGAGTGTAATCAGTCGTCACTTCAAATAAATAGCCACCACCCAAGTTAATCCATTTTAGTTGCTTAATAAAATGCTCACTATTCCTCAGAAGATGAATGACAGTTTCTAGGAGGGGAGAGAGTGAGGGTGAATCACAATTAGAATGAAAATGAATCCCACTAATGTTTTTTAGAGCTGTAGGGTTTTGTTCTAGAAAATCGTTGAGCTGTTTTAAGCTGATTCCCAATCGTGAATGTTTACCGCAAGGATCATATCTGGGGTCGTCGACAAAGGATTTTTGTGGATTGATTCTTAGTCCATAATGAGTTTGTTTGGAAAGAGAATTTTTAAATTGTGAAAACTGCGTAAGAGAATTAAAGGCGATGTAATCACAGAGTTCATTCAATTGAGAAAAGTCATTTGCAGTTAGTCCGGGTGAAGTGTAGTGAATTGTTCCATCGCTCCCGATAACATCCGCAGCGATGCGCGCCTCAAAGAGTGAACTCGCTGAGAAGCCATTGAGATAGGGGACCATTCGTGTCAAAATTTCTTTGATAATAAGAGGCTTTAGAGTATACAAAACATTGCAATCCACTTCTTCTTTGAGAAGCTGAATTGCAGACATTTTTTTTTCGATCATGTCTTCATTAATCACGAAGGCAGGGGTATGTAGCTTGCTTAGAGGTAAATCTAAAACCATATGATCCATGATAAATTTGTTTCTCATTGTATTGCCCACCAACATCGCATGGTTTCGAATTCCAATAAACATTTTTATGAAGATATTCCTCCTGAGTACGAAAAAATGTTATCTTCAGGGATTTGGTATGGGGCGGCTTATTATAGAGTGCTCAATCATTTTCAAAAGACAGATCTTATCAAACAGTGGGTAGCAAGTGGAGCTTTTTTTCATGGTTATTTGTCTGAAGAATATTTTTTACGCATTCCCGATCCAAAAAGTCCTACGGGAATCCGTGTGAATTCCTTCAGGATAAAAGAAGGTCAGGCTCCTTCAGCTATTCTAGACAAAATTGAGAAGGGAATGAGCTTTTTAGAGTGCGGTATTTTTTGTACGTTATCTGTTTACAAAGCCCTGTGTGATGTTCTCACTCCGGAAAAATTCGATCATCTATTTGCTGCAGACTCTCCATTTCCCTTTCACCTATCAGGAGACCAATTCTCACCCATTCAGCACCTATTGGTTAAACACAAAATTAATGCAGAGAAGGATGTGCGAAAGGGGGATATTTGCTACTTTTCCAATATCAAGGAATATATCGCAAAGCATCCTGTAGGTCTATCTCGCGGATTTCAAGTCGTTTGCTCCCAAGACAATCCTCACCGTTTCATTGGCTTTGGACTAGGGTCAGTATTCGAATCTGTTGAACTTGATAAGTCTCAGGTGGAATGTGAACTTTGGTGGGATTTTAATGAAGTGCCTATTGATGAAGGATTCCATTCTTCAAAGGTGTGGAACTATCTCTATTCGTTTTATTTTGACGGGGATTATAAGAAAGGTAGAAAACTTGTGGCTTCCTATCGCGATAAAGAAATATCCTGGGAGGACTTCCAAAAACAACCTCCTCGTCTTAAGACATTAGGAATGCCTGCTGAGGGGAAGATGGGACTGTGGGTGTATCGACCGTCAGCTGAACGCATCCAAATGCTTGTGGATGCACCTATGGACAAGGTGAGGGAAGTGTTTGCTTCTTTTTGTACCTAGTAATTTGTACAAAGAAAGGCAATTCAACACAAGATACAAAGCGCTGCAAAGATATACAAAGAACGCAAAAAAGCAATTCAACACAAAGGCACAAAGACACAAAGCTTTCTAGACAGGCTCAGATTCATGCGTAACAAGGAAATTAGAATGGGATAGGCATACCAATTGATATGCCTGCCATAAATTTTTCTTCTTTGTGTTGAATTGCGTTTGTGTTTGTTAGAATTCTACGGAGATTTTGAGTACCCCGGCATTGGATGCATAATGGGCACCAAATTGCCCTTCGTATTCAAGGCTAGCTGTATAATTTTGGTTTTCGCCCAGTTTGGCTAAAAGCTCAAAATTGACGGCTGCAAGATTTTGTGAAGATGTGAGAGATTTAAGCGTGAGATAACTCGATGTGCCTGCTATGGCTGCAGTTACCTTGCCCGTATTGAAGGGAGTTCTGTTGATGTAACTGAAGCTCTCCTTAGCTGCAAGAAGTCCCCAAGGTGATATCCAGGGCTCATAAAAACGGACTCCTATTTCACTCTGAAGCATTGAAGACGTTTGAGCTTTCTGTCGCATATCGAGATCGCCTGCTCCATGTTCTTGGAAACTATCTTCCCAGTTGATGACCCAATCAAACGCAGCGAATGGTTCCATTTCTCCAAAGCAATATTGATCATTCCTACCAAAACCGAGGTGTGAAATCATCTGCCAACCGTTGAATTTCGCTGTTGCAGTCTCATCAAATCCTGGGAAAAAGATATGCCTCTGATTATGCACCCGATGATAAATTCCCCAAAGTGCTGGTTCAACATAAAAGCCATCATGATTCATCATTCCATAGATAGTGGCAGAGTAATAATTGATTGCAGCTTTTCCTGCATTTTCACTTTCATTTAGATGTGTGTAGGCATAACTAAACGCACCGCCAAATAGAAAGTCAGGGGTTTGACTATAGTCAATACCGATGATGGCTGATTCAGAATTGAATTGAAATTTGGGATTTTCATTCTGAGCTGATTGTTCAGCGTGTTGGAAGAAGCCCCCTCCCCAGAGGGTGTAGGATTCTGTTTCTGCAGAACATATGTTTTCGCTCTCTTCACATCCACAATTTGTTTTGAGGAATCGTCGATCGGATAGATAGTCAGAAACGATGCTGCTGAGAGAAAAAGCAGTCTGTTGTGAAGCAAATGTGGTAAACGCGTTCCGTGCCGGAGAAATTGAGCCTAAAGCTTCATTTAGAGGATCTCCTGATAGAGTGGATAACGTAACAAATTCGGTGGAAATAGGAGCAAAAGCATTCAAGTAATCAGCAACTTTCAAATTGTTTCCAGAAAGACCTGTCGTTGAGATTCCAATGGTATAATTTAAAAACAGATCATTAGCTATATTGGAAAGGGTAAATACAAATCCAGGGAGTCCTCCAGTAATTGAATCGTAGCCATTTGTGATAGAAGTGGCGGAAATGATTTGATAACTACCCGACTTGGCATAGGTTCCAGGATCTTGAAGAATGTTTAATGTACCAGCAAGAGTGGCAGGTCCGTTGACAATGACTGCTGATGAATGGGTAGGATCAATTTCAATGACTGTTGTAGATCCATTTACAAGTATGAGTGCTCCAACTGTAACCGTTCCAATCGAGTTGCCTGGTGAAAGGGTGGCGCCGCTGTCTACCAAAAGTGTGCCGCCTACTACCCCAGTGCCTCCGAAAGTAGCGCCAGGAAAAACTGTCCAATTCCCTGGTACAACTCCATTAACTTTCACTTTTCCGTCGAGTATTGAGATGGATCCATTAAAAGTGTTAGTTCCATATAGTGTCACTGTGCCTGCGCCTTGTTTGATCAAATTGCCTGTTCCAGAAATAACACCATTAATGACCTGATTACTACTATCACCAAAAGTAAGATCGGCTTGCAAGACAATAGAATCTGAAGTGGATGCAGAGGAGAGAGAGGCTATAGTCAACTGTTCATTAACATTGAAAAGACTTCCATTCTGCATGTTGACAATCGAGCTACTTTGATTAGGATTATCCATGACCAATGTCGAGGCATTTAAATTATAAATTGAGACACCCCCAGTAGCTAGGCTACCTCCTTCCAAATCGAATGTTCCACCATTTTGTATATTAAAGGTTGATGTGACTTGAGCACTATTTTGGACATCACCTTCAATAGTAAAATCCCCTTCTATTGTGCATACAACTCCCGAAACGAAAAATTCAATGTTATTTATGTCTAGCGAACCAGAGCTAAAAAGGATGGGTGGATTGCTATCTGTGGTGAAAAGAGCGTTGTCGTTAAAACCAGGTGGACCAGAGGCGGGGTTCCAGTTAATATCTAGATCCATCTGATTTGCAGAGTTGCCTCCCACCCAAGTGTAGTCGGCTGCTGCTGATACTTTGGCGGTATTGAAAATCAAGAAAGCAACTAAGCAAATTGTTTTTAGAGCTTTTTGAGAGAATTTTTTTCTTATTTCAATTTGAAAAAACTTCTTAAAAAACAGCATTTTTTTCTTCATAGAATTTCCATATTTTAAAATTGTTTATATAATCTATTCAGAAATTTTATTGAAGATAAAAATAGAGTTTTGCAAGAGTTTTTAGCAGATGGACATGGACGGATAGACAAACAGCCATAGACATGGACAATGGACAGGCAACCATGGACAATAAGGATAAATCAATTGCGTTAGCCTGATGCGTATGCGGCGGTCGGCATAAGAGCTATAAAAACTCTTATGCGGACTGCCGCAGCTTTGATATAAAACTATGAAGTTTTAACTAGCGCTTGAGCCTTTTTAGCTTCATCAAAGGCTTTGGCGTTAGCCCACCAGTTCATGACAAGTCGTAAATTAGAGTTGTTGCCGAAAGCAGCTTCCACGCTGGCACTGGATGGTTCATTTCCATGCCACGACATCGCATCGGCAGCACCCAGTATTGCAAGTTTACCAAGTTGTTCGAAGTCTACTGGGTTAACTGTATTACCAGTCATACTTGTTTGTGGTTTGAAGTCGCAGATATCACCTTCATTTGTCCATATGAGCTCTACTCCTTTTGCTCCTGCGGCTTTTTTCAAGGCATCGATTAGGCCAGCTGGCATTGATGATTCTGCGCCATATCTTGGGAACTCGATCGCGCTACCAGCAGGAACGAGTCCGTTATTGATTGCTTTGATGTAGGATTTAAGCATCGTATTGACTACTTCAGAACGCAGATTCCCAGCTTTGCCTGCTTCAGCGAAGAATCCTCCACCAAATAGAGTCGCTTTCAAATAGAAGGGGCCATTCTTCATCTGATTATTCAGTTTAGGAATGACAAGCTCAGTTAAGTATTTGTCATTAGCTTTTTGGAACGCTTCTCGATTGAATAAGCCTCCATCAAGTAATTTTACATAAAGTTTTGAGAAATCCTGATCATTAAGCACAGAACAATCGCTTGCGTGTACAGTTCCATGCTCTGGAATTTTCCCGTTTGCGTAATAAGCAGGAAAGAGTGGATTATTGACAGCTTTTGCGCCGGGTTTAATGATAAAGTCGGTCGCCTCTAGTTCATTCGCATCAGTTTTTCCGCTTTGATAAGTAAATGCCCCTCTTCCGTACTTTTCGAACTGAGCACCTGCTGTTGCCAAATAGTAAGCTTTATAACCGCGATCTAATGGCTTACGTTCCGAACCAAAGCCTCCTTCAGCACTGATCGTGACATAGCTTGCAGCAAGTAACCCTGCACGTTTGATTCGACGCTCTTCATCGGAGAGTAAGAGTTCATCAGGTTTTTCTATCTCAGCTAGATCTGCATTGCTGTAGGCCCCTACGTATTTTTGTCCTGTACTTGGGTTTATCTTTGAATCATGGAATCTACGTTCTTCAGTCCGACGAAAATCATGTTTCTCATTACCCGCATTATACTTGATTTGTGCGGGTGGGGTATTTCCAGGAACAGTTACGGCTTGTGAGTACTGCAGTCCATTGGGACGAAGAACTTGTCTATCACCCTCTGTTGTGACTGCAAGTGTGTCAGTGATTAAGTGTTCGATACTAGTTCCTTTAGGAATAAGGTCAGGATCGATCTTTATGCTAAAGGAAGCCCTGTTTTCAGCAAGAGTGTTAGGATCAAGTGCTGGTCCTGTCATCAGCTGGGCGATGTTGTGTCCAAGCAAGTCCTTGACAGCAATGTAAGGGTTTTTAGGGTTAACTGGATTTGGCGAATGGCTATCATGAAACTTAGGTTCTCTCATCCATAACCGGTTATCGATAGGGTCAACAGCTGCAGCTGCTGCAGCAGAAACAGAAACTATAGAAGCTGTTTCGACGAGTCCAAGCCTTTGTGCGGCTGCTAGTTGGCTTTCTGCAGCTTCTAGTTGGCTTTGTGCAGCTGCTAGTTGGTCAGATGTAAGTCCTTGTGTAGCTGCTAGTTGTTTTTTTGCTGCTATAAGTTGATCAGCATTAAATGCTGGGATGAGCTTTCTAACTTCAATTTGATCTTGATAGCCTTTGGCATCGAGCTTAGGTTGATTTTCTATAGCAGAGGGACTACCAGAGCTAACAACACCTGCTCCTCCAGCACCCATAGCTGCTGCTGCGAATCTCCCCCTTCCTCTAAATGGAACGGATTGCACTTCTTCCTCCATTTGAGCCTGAGCGAATCTCCCCCTTCCTCTAACTACTGGAGCTGCGGAAGCTGCTTGCCCTTTTGGTGCAGTTGTAAATGGAAATTCAGTTTGATGGGGTTGCCCTGCAATATTTTCTTGGAGCCAGCGCATGAGCACGTCGCTTTTGGGAAGAGAGCTGTCATCTTTTACAGCAGTGAATCCAAATGCAGGGCATTTATTTCTGATGTTATCGATTATGTCTTTTGCTAATTTGTCTTCTTTGAGGACTGCAAGCATTTGTACTGCTTGAAGGATGGCTGTTTCATAACCAAACAAATGAGGATCAGAGTCTTTAAAGGCTGTAAAAGTTATATTAAAGATTGTACCATCTTGATTAATCCCTAGGTCCTTTAGAAATTTTTGTACCTTCTCTTTAGTTGGCAATGAAAGGGCTTTGAAAGGATCGAGGGCATCCATTGTATAATCAGATGCTGGGATAGGTCTTGACGCAGCAGCAGATATAGTTTTATCAGGTTCTAGATTCGGGCCTAATGCATCCTTTTTAGAACCATTATCAGTTAGAATTTTTTGCATTTCTTCGCTGCCGAGAATCATATCGATTCCGCCGGGGGTAATTCCAATATTAGGCCAGGTTTTTCTAACTTCTTCCACCATTTTTTTGACTGTTTCGTTGGTGTCATTACCATAAATTTGAAATAGAACAGCAGATTGAACAGCTCTTGAAAGAACTTTTGCAAAATCCAATTTCTTAGGATCGTTTTCAGAAAAGAGTTCTGCGCTCTTTTTATCGAAGGTGATATTGGATCCATTTACTGAAATTCCCAAAAACCTGTTAAGATTATACTTTAATGTGGTTTGTAGGTATTTTGATAAATCAGTATTTTTCTTGTCCTTGATTTTTAGGATATCAGCAGGACTAAAGAAGAGTTTTTTCTGCTTTGCTTCGGTGTTTTGTGTTTCGTGAATGGTTGGGAAAACGAGATGCAGATTATCAAGAACGCGAACAGGATCAAATGAGACTCCACCCCACGGTTGCTCGACAGCAACTGTCATTTTTCCTGTTACGTCCTTCATATTGAACATTAACAATTGAAGATCAAACAAGGATTTGATTGTTTTTAGAGCTGGGTCATTGACAGAAATAGCTTTTGACATATTAATAGCCATTTTTTCATCGATTCCTGCTTTCTCAAGTTCTAGACTAAAGCGACTCTTTCTGTTTGTAATGGGGGTGACATTAGTGGCTCCTGTAATGCTTAGCAAGAGACTATCAGGGATAAGTTCTTCAAGTTCATTGGTTGAACCTTTAAATTGGAAGATAGGGATGTACATCCCTTTTTTCGCACGAGTGCGTTCTTGCAATTCAAAAAGTTGCTTCAATTCTGTTGAAAAGTTATCTGATTCACTCTTTACAAAAAACGCAGTAAAGCAATCCCGTGAGATTCCGCGATAGATCGTTTGTTCGTTCCAAAGTACTTGTTTACTTTTGGCTGTGACGGCTCCTGTTCGAGCATCAGGTTTTTTCACATCATAGCCTGAACCATCAGGTTTCAAAGTGATTTGCAAGTCATTCACTGACCAACCATCCTTGATTGCTGCCTCTAAGGCTGCGAATAGGTCTTGTTGAGCTTTGAAAGAATCAGCTCCCTTAATCCCATGTAGCTTAGTAGGTCTTCCTGCTATTCTACTCTTATTATTTTGGAATCCATCCGCATATGTGACAGCATTTTCTTTAAAGCTGACTCCGAAGTCCTGTTTTCCAACTCGATTAGGGTCAAGCAATAGTCCAACTGTATCGCCTGCATTTTCACAAAATAATTTTATGGTCAGTTGAAAACCTTTTCCTGGCAACTGGGTTGTAGATAGGATATCATTACCCATATTGTTGCGGTGTCCAATAAAATCTTTTACCTCAGCAGTATTGGCAACTCGACACACTAACTCGCACTTTTCGTGAAGATCATATATCCTTTTGACACGACCCTCGTAGTCTACAAGTTGTGATAATGAAATTTTCTTATCGGTAGTGTTTTGGTAATTCAGTTCTTTATGGCGGCGATCTCTATTACCCATCCAAATTGCATTCCCCCAAGCAGTAATGTATGCTGGTTTAGTTTGGTTTCCACTGTTGTAGGTGGCTGGGTCTACTTTACCCGTTAACAGACTTTTACCTTTTACAAAGCTAACGGGACGCACGAGTGCTGTATTATGTGCTTTTCCTAAGGGGTTACCTGCATCTTTGTCGACAGGAGTTGAACTGATGTTTAATCCCGAGAGAGTCGTACGGATGTCCTCGGCATAAGCGGCATCTCCGTGCAAGCTCACTTGGTAGAATAGATCACCAATTTTGGCTTCATTTCCTGATAGTGCCTTTTCGGCTTGCGCTTCAGTCACTCCAGATTTAAATCCTTTAATACGCCCTTGATCATCGAGATCGAAGTATTTCTTTAATTCGTCTATGAGGGGTTTTCTGACGTTGAGGAGTGCGGCCATTTGTGGGGTCTTGGCTACCTGAGCGATGTCGATGATTGGTTCAACAGATGGTGGTGTTACGGCAGGCACTGCAGCTAAGGAAGAATGCAAGTCTATTTGAAGCGAAGGATTGTTTATGCATTCAAAAATTGCTTTTAGTAGGAACACCCTTGTCGGATCGATTGAGGGAAACTGTCCATCAACTTGTGTTGATATGATATGATTAGTTTTATCTAAACGGAATCCTAGTTTTTCAGCAGTGCTAATCACTCCTAGTTTAACGACTTGACCCTGAGCATCAGTTTTGTTATTTCCTTTATTCCATTCTGCAAATGATTGAATGTTAACAACAGATTCTCCGCTGGGTAAAATTCCATGCCAAATAGCAAATTCCTTTCCACCATGTTTAAATAGTAGTGCATCACTATTCTTGCTTTTTGCAATTTTTTTAAGGAGATCAGTCATCTGCTGAGAATCAGGAGGAGTTGTATCGGGAGATGGTGTTGCGGCGGCAGCAGCAGCTGAATTTGCACTCACAGTTACCGTTGGAGCCGGTGTGGCTGCTTTTGCTCCTTGTGCGGGTATTATTGAAGATGGTGGTGGAAGAGGTGTTGGCAGAGATAGAGGAGGGGATACTATTGCTGGTTGAGGAGTTGATATAGATATTGGTGTTGGTTGAGGAGATACTATTGTTGGTTGAGGAGTTGATATAGATATTGGTGTTGGTTGAGGAACTGGGGCAGGAGTTGATATTGTTACCTGAGGTCTTGCAGTGATAGTGATAGAAGGTTTTGTTCCAAGATCTCTGAGGGCAGCCAGTAGATGTTCTCTGAAAGAAGTGATTTTTGTTTTCATTGTGAGGTCATTATCGACTACTTCAGAGATAACGTTGCTCTTTGCTAGATCTAAACCAATTCCAAGTTTTTCAGTTTGAAAGCCATATTTGTTAGATTCTTGGATATTGATGATATCAGTTCGATTACCAAGAGGACCGATAGTCACCTTCCAAATATTATATTTCTTTCCTCCTGGAATTTCGAAGTACCCAGGAGATGAGGGTGTCCATGGTTGAGAAGGTGCAGGTTGATCGATTTTTCGAAGAATCTCTTGAATTTCTAGTTGCGGTATTGTCCCAATGGCTGTGATTTGTGGTGCGGAGATTGGTGCAGGTTGCGGAGGTGTTGCGACTGTTTGTGGAGCTGGGTGTGTTGGTGGGGGCGATATTGCTGCAAGTTGAGCAGGTGTAGGTATAGGTGCAGAGGATACTTCTTCATAAATTGAAGTGGGTGTGTGGATGATTTGTATAGTAGACTCTCGAGCACAATCCAAGAGTGCATCCAACAAATGTTTTCTATCAGAAGTGATTTTCTTTGTCATTGTTAGATCATCATCAACGACTTCGGAACAAATAATTCCTGTTTCATCTAACCCAAGGCCTAGTTTTTGGATTTGGGTATTAGCACGTTTAGAGAGTTGAATATTAAGCACATCGAGGCCATTAATTGCCTTGGTCCAAATACTGTATTCTTGTTCACTTGTCGTTGTGAATTTCCCTGGTCGTTCTTTTGTGCAATTTCCCGCCATTTTCTGTAAAAGTGCTTGAATATCTGCTCGAGGTACTGTGTTAATAGCAGTAGTTTCTGTTGGGAGTGTTGGTTCTGGTTCTATAGCAATTCCGTACATTGATGTGATTATTGGTTGATTTGGATTGCTTTTTGGTTCAATGATGAGCATTTGTGGGGTTGTTGCACATTCTAGGAGTGCGTTTAACAAATGTTCACTATTTGAATCAATTTTATCTTTCGCTCCCCCATCGATCCGTTCTGTTAACACTTTAAAATTGGTTCCATCGAAACTAAATCCCAGCTTATCATTTTGAGTAGTGACAGAGGTGCTGAGCTGGATGTTAATTACCTTTGTTCCTCCAAACTCAGTATCCCAAATATGGTAGTCTTTACCATCTCCAAGGGGGTTTGTTAATAGACCAGGACTTAAATTTGTGCAACCAACAGGGATTTTTGATAATAGATCTTTCACATTATTTGACGTCAGTTTACTTGCTACTGTGAGGGCAGGTTTTGCAGGGGGAGGGGTGAAGGTAATGGTGGCAGCAGGAGAAATTGGTTTAAATAGGTCCCATATCTTCGTCACAATGTCTTTAATTTTTTTCACGATTGGACGATTATCGGTGTGTAAAAACTTATCTAATTCATTTAGACATTCGTCCACAGTCATGACGTGATGTGCAGAACCTTTGTTGAATTCCTTGACTTTTGCTTGAATTACTTCACGTATGCCATCATAAAAGTTATCAATTTTTTCCTTTGAGGATAGTTGTGAAAGATAAACTTTTTTGAAAAGACTGGCGACGTTTACATATTTCTTCTGTAGTGTTCCATTTGTATCTAAGTATTTAAGTTCCACGGATTTACCAAACCAAGACCAAATTCTACCAGTCAGCGACCAATGGGTACGTATATCACCACTAATCGTATTAACACCTTTGACCTCTGATTTTAGATCAATATGAAGTCTGTCGCTATTAGAAGCCTGATTTACATCGATATTATGGAAGCGTGAAAATAATGTCATAAACCCTCGGTAGGTATAGTTTTTTTTAAGGTTGTTTAATTGAATAATAATTTCTTTTAATATAATTGTCAATTAGTTATTGGTAGTAATTCTATTTAAAAAAATATATACAACATTTAAAAAAGTAGAAATTTCAAATTATCTATGATTCAATGTCATTAGTTTAAGACTTAAATCATTGGTTTTTTGTATCTTGTGTTATAATTGAAGAGTTTGTGGCACTGACTTTAGAGGTAATTTCGTAATTTCCATCCCATCCAAGTCTACTTCAGTTAGATCAAGGTCATATATAGAGGACCGAAGAGGCTGAATCATTATAGATTTCCTGTCAGCCTTTTCGGGCCTCTATGGTTCGGACATTTTGGAAGCCTGCCACGGCAGTGGCTTAAGAAATTAGCCCCGTGTGTAGGAGCCTTCGGCGACGGAACGCGGGGTACGGAAAGAAAGAAATTGAGCCGCGGGAGCGGTGTAAGAGTTCGTAACACACTGTTTATCATGCGATATATTGTAGCAAATGTCTAATCAATATTCTACTATAACCCTCTTACGCCACTGCCGTGGCTTAATTTCCTTTCTGGTTTACCCCGCGTTCCGTCGCCGGAGGCTCCTGCACACGGGGCTAATTTCTTAAGCCACTGCCGTGGCAGGCTTCCAAAATGTCTGAACCATAGGGGGCCTTCGGGCCTTAGAGGTGATTTCGTGGAGTGCTGTGCTTTAGGGAAAAATGAGGATGGCATCTGATACAGCTTCGACCTGTTTACCATCTTCTTCGATTTTACCGCTCGGATCATTAATGACAATGCCAGAGATGACTATGTATTTAAAAAATAATATCGTATTTGATATTAGTTTAAATTTTTGTTTTAATCAATTGTTATTATTGAATTTAATTCTATTTTGTGATAAAATGTTTTTAACTAAAAAAAGGTGATCATGTTAAATATCAGAGCATTAACAACATGTCAAAGATTTACAAAGCCTTTTGTCCCGCAGTTGGGTTTTCCTAAACAAGAAAAAAGACTCACTAAACCATCCTTAACACCCTTATTTAGAGAAAATAGTTTTAAATTTACCTCTGGATTGAATTTTCCTAAAAGGAATGTGGGTAGTTTTCCAAAATTTGAAGGGGCGTGTATGAAAAAAACAGGAAAAATTGGATTGATGTTATTGCTTGGAGTTGTACTCACTTCTTTTGCATTGTACACGAGCGAAAGTAAGGCTTCAGCGCTCCCCTCTCATTCGGTCGTTTTATCGCCAGTTAAGTTGATCGATCGAATCGAAGAACTTCATCCAGCAGCTATCGATCAAGGGGAAGTGCGCATTTTGAATGTCGTTCTCCCTTTTCAATCGAGTTCATTCAACTCACCTTCAATACTATCCAAGCTCTCTACCCAGTATAAAGCCATTCATCTTCTGCGAGGACTGCAAAAGGAGATGGAGTCAGAGCAAGTTATCTCCCAGGACCAGCTAGAGCAAATCGCTGATTTATTGTCCCCCTATTCTGAATGCGATGCAGTAGAACCCTTGCAGCTTCTTATTAGAGATTTGTCCTCTGGAAGTTATGAATCTTCCGATATCAAAAAATATTTCTCTTGGGGCATAAATCTGACCTTAGTGAATTTACAGGGAAATTCCCCATTAGATGAGAAAGTTCAACAACTGTATCAAAGAGTGATGCATGGCCAAGACTATGAAATCCAGCAACGGGAATCTGGAGGACATAGTCCTTCGTACTTTTTAGTCGATAGTACCACACGAAAGCCTTTTGCCATTTTAAAGCAGTCCTACCCAGAATTGTTCTCATCATTCAAATCTCATCTTCCCGATATGCCACTTAATGCTCCTGTGTGGGAGCATGAACTCATTAGTTATGAGGAAGATCAAATATTTGGTTTGGACCATACTCCAGCGACGATGTCTGTCCGATTTTCCGATAAGGAGAATAAGATAGTACGTGGAACCATTCAGGAATTCATTGCCAATGCAAAAGGGGGAAGTAGCTTTTACAATGCAGTGGGTGCAAAATTATTAAAATCGATTCCAAAAAGTGAAGTGCATCTTGTAGCGATTAGTGGGATGTTTAAAGGATTAAGTGCGGCTCATTTTGAGAATTATGTGATGGATACCTCATCTGAGAATCCTGAAAAATTCAAGATTTATGAAATCGATCAGGAGGAGATGCTTCTTCCTTACAATAGACTCAGTGGAAAAGAAACGATGTCTAGCATGACGAAAATTGAAGAACAGATTGCTAAATTGGAAGAAGATAAGGAAATCAATCAAGTGGTGATCGCGGAACTGAAGCAGAAGAAGCAGATGATGCCTCAGTCGCTGGTTTTAGGTCGTATGTGGGTGTTGGGACTTCCACAAAGCGGCAAGCCTTTTGATCGTGCTGCACTACGAATGATGGCCCATCCCTCGCTCGTGTCTATGTTAGAGCAGTATCAGCAAGAAGCTGAAGGATACTCAAGCTTGAGTCAAGCTTCGTGGAATGCTCAAATGGAAAGACTCAAGATTATGCAGGAGCTCGCAACTAGAGAGCTTGAAAAAGCATCTTCGACACTAACTCCAAGAGATGTTTACTTTGCTATCTTTGGTGGAGAGCCTCTTTGGGAGATGGCCCAAAAGAAAAAATATCCTGCTACGATTGCTTTTAATAACCTGATTAGTGATCCTTATCAGCATATTTTAAAGGACTTTGGGAATCCCGATAGCATCCCGGTATGCAATCGCCTAGATAAGCCTAGAGACGACTCACCACAAGCGCGGGAAATCTTTGAGTTTTTTAGAATCATGGAAGAACAAAATTAGCAGGATAATGCGCATCAATGCCGCCCCTCCGAGGTTGTGAAAAACTGTGGGATAATTTGGAGTGCGGTGACAAGTCCCCGCACTCCAAATTATCTCACTATTTTTCAGCCGGCATTGAACGCGTGTTAGCTTATCTTGTTTCATTGTTTCTCCTATTGAATCTGCAATGTTATAAAAAAAGGCAAATGCATACAATGCAAAGTAAAAGGGGTAACAGGACTATGCTTTATTTTCAAGATCGCTTTGATGCGGGAAAGAGGTTGGCACAGCTTCTTAGTCAATATAAAAACAATTCCGAAGTTGTCATCTATGCGCTTCCTAGAGGAGGTGTTGAGGTTGCAGCTGAGATCGCAAAATTTCTAAATGCTCCATTAGATCTCGTATTTGCACATAAAATTGGTCATCCTTATCAACCTGAATACGCCATTGCAGCCCTTTCTGAGAGTGGTCAGTTGGTTGGATCTGCCAATGAATTGGAAAATGTGGACGAGGTTTGGTTGGAAACTGAAAAAGCAAATCAAATAGAAGAAATGAAAAGAAGACGTCAAGTCTATTTGAGAAATAGGAATGAAATTTCACCCGAAGGTAAAATTGCGATTATCGTCGATGATGGAATTGCTACTGGGCTGACTCTGAAAGCTGGAATTATGGACCTGAAGAATCGTCACCCCAAAAAGATGGTTGTTGCAGTTCCTGTGGCTCCAAAAAGTACTGCTGAGTTGATCAGGAAAATGGTCGATGAATTTGTTGCAATAGAAGTACCCGATGATTACGCGTTTTTAGGATCGGTGGGATCCTATTATCATCAATTTAATCAAGTTGAAGACAGTGAAGTCATCCATCTTTTATCACAGCACCCCTAGGAATAAATAGAGAGATCACAACTTGGCAAATCGCATCAAATTTTGCTTAAAGGCGTGTGGATGGGGTTGGTCATGAACATATTCAACAATTTTTCTGGCCACTTCTTCTGGGGTCAACTGAGAGGTATCGATTTCGAGGTCGAAAATTTTCCCGTGATAGATGTCGTGATATAACCCTCTAGCTAACCCTAACATGCGTCCTCCGCGGGTTTTTTCTCTAGATTCTGCAACGGTGATTGGAGGTTTTATGGAGATGAAATAGACCTTGGAATGTTTTAGCAATTCTAAATACATTTGAAAGTCATCTTCAGCAAAGAGTACCTCATCGATGATTAAATTGAATTGATGATTCAGTAGATTTTCTATTGAAGAAGCCTTGACCGCATTGATTTTGTCTGCGTATGGTCCTTTACTAATGAGTGTTTTTGCTCCCTCTTCATCATCGTTTTGCCTGAAACAATATCCTAAATGGGATTCTTCTCCGTCCATGCGGTAGCGTTCGGGAAGCATGAATAAGAAGTGATCGATCCCGATATGGAGGAATGGGGTATCCAGCTGTGCTTGGAGGTGTTGGACGGTAGTCGTTTTTCCAGCACTACTTGTACCATTTAAGAAAATCACTGTAGGTGTATGTGTGATGGCTTTTCGCATGCGCGTTTCTTCAACAAGATGAAAAAATTGTTCAATGGATAAGCCTTCAAGAGATCTTAATTTCAGATCTGCGGCGGATAGATCTTGGATTTTGGTAGAATGAGTGGGGATGGCGATCGTGAAGCATCCTGCTCGTATACCAGCAGTGAGGCCAGGTAAACTGTCCTCGAGGACAATGCAAGATGAGGGTTCTACACCTAACAATTTAGCTGTGTGTAGATAAATATGAGGATTGGGTTTATTGACTCCTTCAGGAGAGGTGTAGTCATGTAGATCGTCCTGACCAGAGATGATGAGATCGAATATATTCTCAATGCCAATCAGTTTTAGATTTTTTAGAATATAACCTTTGGAAGCTGCCGATGCTACAGCTAATTTAATGCCCAAGCGGTCTTTTTCCTTTGCGAGTTTGTGAAGAAAATCGACAGTGTGTGGAATTGGTTTTAAAGTGTTTTTTTCATGTTGAGCATATTCTTTATAATAAGCATTGCACTCATCGAGAAGTTCTTGAGGAGAAGCGACGTTCATTTTTGTTGCCATCATTTGAGCTGTTGAAGGATTTGCATTTCCCATGCAGTGCAGAAAATCATCAAACGAAAAGAAGTAATTACGGCTAATGGCAATTTTTTGCCATGCATAAAAATGGGAGCCTTCGCTGTCGATGAGTGTTCCATCGCAGTCGAAAATGATTGCTTTAACTTGTGAATGCTTCATTAATTGATTCCTTATTCAAAATTCCCTTTAATTGTATCATAAAGAGTTAATAATAACAACGGAATCACTCAGTAGTTAGGAGTCAGATAATTCAATATAGAAATAAAAATTATCAGGATGAACAAGATGGGAAAAAATTCTAAAGTTAAAGCCAGTAGTTCGGGGGTTAGTTATTTGCTTGTTTATGGAAAAGGATAAACATGTACAATGAGGAAAATAGGCAAAGTCGTAATAAATGAGGGGGTAGGATGAAGTTATTCTTTGGAAAATGCTTTTTAGCATTCACAGTTTTTTCTTCTGTTTTGACCACTAATGTTCAAGCAAAACCCGCTGAGACTTCTGCACCTAGTTCAAAAACGGCAGACTGGCATGAAGAATATGCTTATACGCTAGGAGTACAAGCATTTATCTATGGATTTCCTTGGATTTTCTTACCGGAAATTAGATGGAAATGGGTCACTCAGGATCCACATTCAACATTTTCTCCTTACGCACCACTTAATCATTTTTGGAATGCACGCGAATTGGCTACAGCCGCTTATCATGATGGAGGATCTCCCAATGATGACACACTTTATTCCCTTGCATGGGTTGATTTGAAAGAGCCCATCATTCTCTCAGTACCTGATATCGATCGTTATTATACGATGCAGATGGCATCGATGGATTCAGACAATTTTGCTTATGTAGGGACTCGTACCACGGGTTCAAAAGCGGGAAACTATGCGATTGTGGGACCCGATTGGAAAGGAAGTTTACCTTCAGGGATTAAGGCTCTTCCTCCTTCACGAACCCCCTATGCACTCATCGTGGGTCGCACTCTTGTTTACGGGAAAGAAGATTTACCTAATGTTCATAAAATTCAGGATCAATATAAGCTGACCCCTCTCAGTTATTGGGGAAAAAATGAAAAGCTCCCTGAAAGTCGCGATGTTTGGGAACCTGTCAATCCTAAAGAGGATCCTCTTGCAGCATGGAAAACGATGAATCGCGCCATGACGGAAAACCCGCCAGAAAAAAATCAAGAATTGCTTGTGAAGGTTCTCTCTAAAGTTAATTTGGGTCCTAATCAAGATATTGATAAATTGGATGAAGCTTCCAAGCATGGACTTGCCAGAGCTGCTAAAGATGGAATGGCGCTTTTACGCGAGGTCATCGTCGCGGGAATTAGTCAAGAGGTGAATGGTTGGCGTTATCCTCCATCAAGTATGGGACGTTCTGGGTTGGATGATGATTTCCTTACACGAGCTGCCTTCCAATGTTTAACGGGGATTGTCGCAAATGATCCTGAAGAAGCCACCTATCTGATGGCAACGAATGATGTGCATAACAAAATCTTTACGGGAGCAAACCGTTATGTGATGCATTTCAAATCTCATGAACTTCCTCAAGTAGAGGCTTTTTGGTCTGTGACCATGTATGGATTAGATAATAATTTGGTTGCCAATCCCATTAATCGATATAAACTCGGAACCTATCCAAAAGAAGGACTTAAGTTTGATTCGGATGGGGGTCTAACGATTTACATTCAGAATGAATCACCCGGTGCAGAAAAAGAGTCAAACTGGTTACCCGCTCCTAAAGGAGAGTTCTACTTGCTACTTCGTGCCTATATCCCTGCAAAAAATATTGTAGAACAAAAATGGATTCCTCCAGCTATTGAACAACTTATATAAAACAGAGAAATGATCAAATGAAGAAACTACGTCTTCTGTTCGAAAATAATAAAGAGTGGGTCAAAACTAAGATCGGGAAAGATCCCAACTACTTCCGCCACATGGCAGAAGCACAAGATCCTTACTACCTTTGGATAGGATGTTCGGATAGTCGTGTCCCCGCAAATGAGATTGTGGGACTAGAACCTGGTGAGTTGTTCGTACACCGTAATGTGGCTAACTTGTTTCCTCACACAGATTTTAATTGCCTTTCTGTTTTAGAGTATGCGGTTGATTTATTGAAAATCCAACATGTGATCGTTTGCGGACACTATGGTTGTAATGGTGTTAAAGCGGCTATGGAAGATCACCAACTTGGACTTGTCGATAACTGGCTGAGAAATATTCGCGATGTCTACGCCCATTCCAAAGATGAATTGGAGAAGATTACAAATCAATCTGAACGTTATAATCGTCTGGTGGAACTTAACGTGATGCAACAAGTTCTCAATGTGTGTCATACAACAATTGTGCAAGGAGCTTGGCTACGTGGTCAACCTCTTTGGATTCACGGATGGGTGTATGATCTTGCAGCAGGAACTCTCAAAGATCTCGATTGCTGTGTTTCAAGTATTGATCAGGTCGAAGATATCTACCGCATAAGTAAGGGTAAAAGCTAAAGGATGAAAACTAGTTTTCATCCTTTAATTTTTTTGATTTATCTCCAGTAGCCGCCTACCCACACGTGGTGGTGGTGTTCATGTTCATGCCAATAGCCTGGGACCCATACTGCAGCGGCTGAAGGTCGGGCTTCCCAACGTCCATGAACTCGCACCCATTGTGCTCCATCCCATTGCCAATTCCCTTTAATCCATGCATAATTTGGACCAGGACTTTCCGTCATTTCTTCTTCGATTTCGGCTGGCGGAGCAGTTTCTACTGTTGTTACATAGGTAACAGGAGCTGGTGCTACAGTTACGACGATAGGTGCAGGTGCGATTGCTACCACAGGTTCAACGATATAGTGGTTATGTGCGTGCATATTTTGTGAGAATAACGAACTGAGGGCTGCTAAAAGTGAAAATAACACTGTTTTTTTCATAAGAATCTCCTGTTTTACAGGGAATGTATAATTCATATATGATTATTTTCATATTAAAATTGTGATTGACAAATGTTGAGGTCTGCACTAATGTAAAATTTTACTTTTAACCTATATCTAAGGAGGGTGTTATGGAAAATAAATGTTGTGGTTCAGACAAAAAATGTTGCTGGACAAGCCATGAGTGTGCCTTACGTGTTTCTGGGGTTATATTTGGATTGGTTGCATTATTGCATCTATATCGAATCTTTAAATTTTTCCCAGTGGTCATTGGAACAGTAACTGTTGGTGAAAACATAAGCTACGTTGCGTTAGTGGTATTTGGACTTCTCTCTTTTTGGATGTTCCGCTCCGCACATAAGTGTTGCAAGTAAACACAATCAAAAGACATTAGAAGGCAATTCATCGCAAGAGTTTGCCTTCTAATGTGCAGTTCTATTCATTTTCTAGCTGTAAAAATAATCGATTTCTTCATTCTTTTTCGGACCAATCACTCTCCAATTCATCCGTAAATGGTTGAGGGCGAAATGGACTTGTCCAAAGTACATATCCCCCTCACAGAGGTGAGAATCGACAGGAGATAGAGTCGATTGACTGGTGGGAGCGAGATGAAAGAGAAAGACAGGGTGGTCAGGACCTCGCCTGAGATGTTCCAGTGAAATCACTCCTGAATCGCGGTCTAGGGTCCATCGGAAAACATTACTGAAGCTCACCTCTGCTCCTTGCTGACCCTGCCACGAGCCGCGTTCATTGAAAATAAGAACGTTGTGATTCTCCTTGGTGACAGTCACTTCCCCCTTTCCTTTTCCGTTTCTTCCCGATTCTTCCTTTGATTGCGATTTAGCATTGAAAGTCAGTTGAGAGATGGTGATGAGTTTTTCCCAAAAATTCAACAGGATGCGGATTTTATTATCGGCCGGTGATGTTATTGGGATTTCTTTTACGACGTAGTAGTTTTTCTTTTCGTGAGCAGGTAGAAGTGTATAGGCTTTTTTGAGTAATTGTTCCAGTTCACTTAGGAGTGGGTATGAGGGGTTGAACTGGTAGTATCGATTCTTCCCTTCGAGGTAGCTGATGATGATCCCCCCTTTTTCTAGACGAATGAGAGCTTTTTGGATGGGGGTTAAGGATGTTTTAAGTGAGCGATGGAGTTGAGTGCCGTAGCATTTGTTGTTGACGAAGAGAAAAATGAGGATCCGTTGAATGTTTTTGTTGCCGCATAGTGCTTCAAGCATAAGAAATTTTAACCTCTGTTGAGCTTTTCATAAACTAGATTCTAGGTAAATTTGGAGTGCGGTGACTTGTCACCGCTTTGTCTAGCTCGACTTGTCGAGCGTATAAACTATCAAAGACTATTCAACCCATATATGGGCAAAAATTTTGTTGCTAATACGCTCGACAAGTCGAGCTAGACAGAGCGGTGACAAGTCACCGCACTCCAAATGACCCCACTATTTTTTATAGCCCATCGCTTCTTGTAATTGGTTTATGTAAACTATTTTCTAGTTTAAAGTCGTGTGTTCAATCATCATTTTCCATTGAAGATGCAAAGAAATCAAGATAAAATCGCGATTTGATTCAAAAAATGGAGAAAACACATGTCAATTCGATACGATTGGACCCTAAAAGAGCTAAATGAGCTACACGAGCTACCTCTTCTTGAATTGATTGCACTGTCGGGAAAAATTCATACTCAGTTTCATCGACCAGGAGAAGTGCAGGTATGCAGCATCATTAACATCAAAGTCGGGGGATGTCCGGAAGATTGCAAATACTGTTCCCAATCCTCTCGCTACCAAACATCCACATCGGCTCAACCAATGATGCAATATGATGAGGTGTTGAATATTGCAAAGGAAACAGTCCGACGAGGAGCGACGCGAGTCTGTTTGGGTGCTGCATGGAGGGAAGTGAGAGATAGCAAACAGTTTGATGAAGTGCTTCGAATGGTTCGAGGGATTACTGATTTGGGCATAGAAGTGTGTTGTACTTTGGGAATGCTCAAGCAAGAATTTGCCGAGCGACTGAAAGCGGCGGGGTTGTATGCATATAGTCATAATTTGGATTCTTCAGAAAAATTTTATAAGACGATTATTACAACGCGTACGTATCAAGATCGGTTGGACACATTGGATATTGTGGAAAAGACAGGTCTAAGTGTCTGTTGTGGCGGAATTTTGGGGATGGGGGAGGAAGTAGGAGATCGATTGGAATTATTGCTCACGTTAGCCAGGCGTAATCCCCATCCTGAATCTGTTCCGATCAATCGGTTGAGCCGCATCCCTGGAACCCCTTTGGAAAACCAGCCCACCCTATCGATTTGGGAATTAATCCGAATTGTTGCGATTGCTCGGATTGTCTTGCCGTTAGCAATGGTGCGCCTCTCTTCTGGAAGAGGGGATATGTCTAACGAGCAGCAGGCACTTTGCTTTTTGGCTGGAGCAAATTCAATTCATATGGGGGAAAAATTGTTGACAGTAGGGAATATTCCGATAGATAGAGATGAGGAGATGTTCAAAATTCTTGGAATCACTAAACGTCCGGCGTTTGTAAGATGATCCCCCAACTGGAAGCGCGATTACTTAGACGTTCTCAGGCAGGAAATTTGCGTCAACTTCGATTAACTGAGCCACTCGTCGATTTTGCTTCGAACGATTATTTAGGTTTGGCACGATCTCCCCATCTGATCAGTGAGGTGCACGCTGCGATTACACGATTGGATTCGTTGGGATCGACAGGATCTCGTCTGCTTACAGGAAATCTGCAGACTACGCAAAATCTTGAAGATGAAATTGCCTCCTTTCATCACTATCAGGCCGGTCTTCTGTTCAATTGTGGGTATATGGCGAATGTGGGATTGATTTCAGCTGTTTGTGAAAGCAATGATACCATTTTCTTCGATGCTCACATTCATGCTTCTATGCATGACGGAATCCGTTTGAGCAGAGTGCAATCATTTCCTTTTAGGCATAACGACCTCTCCCATCTTGAAAACCGACTCAAAAAGTGTTCTGCAAGAGGACGCAAAATAATTGCTATTGAATCAATTTATTCGGCTGATGGTTCAGAATCACCTCTCGTAGACATTTGTTACTTAGCAAAAAAATATGAAGCTAATGTGATTGTCGATGAAGCCCATGCCGTTGGGGTGTGTGGTCCGAATGGAAGGGGACTTGTGGCGCAACATGGATTGATCAATGATGTTTTTGCGCAAGTGATCACATTTGGAAAGGCCTTAGGGACGTTTGGAGCAATTGTTCTTGGAAGCGACACATTGAAACGTACTCTCATCAATTTTGCTCGATCCTATATGTATACAACAGCCCTCCCTTCATATGCGATCGAGGCTATTCGATGCAGCTATCAGGTATTTCCAAAATTAGAAGCTGAAAGAGAGTCGATCAAACAACTCATTCAATTATTCAAAGCAAACTCTCAGCAAGCTTCTCAAACACATATTCAATCCATCAAAATTAAAGGAAATGAGGCGGTACAACAGATGTCCCATCAACTTGCTCTGCATGGTTTTGAAGTACGCTCTTTGATGAGTCCGACGGTACAGCGAGGACACGAAGTGCTGCGCATTTGCCTGCATGCCTTTAATACTGAGAATGAGGTGAGGAGACTTCTAAGCTGCATTTAAGGCAATTCATCGCAAAGACGCAAAGATACGCGAAGAGCGAGCGAACACAAGAAGAGCTAGCTAAAACAATAGAAAAATCACTTTTTGCGCCTCCTCTGACATGCACGGAGTGCATGTCAGGGGAGGCGCAAAAGTGACAAGCTTCACCCGAGGTTTGGCAGCCCCTCATGTGCAAGATGTGAAGCAAAAGTCTATATTGTTTGCGCATGAGGGGCTGCCAAACCTCGGGTGATTTTTCAAGGTTGCTCTAATTGTTTTTTTTGCTCTTTGCGTATCTTTGCGGTGCTTTGCGTCTTTGCGATGAATTGCCTTTGATTGGGTTTAAATTAAAATGAGGGGGTGTAGGTAATATGGAGGATAGAATCATAGTAGCGGGGTCGGGCACTGACGTGGGCAAAACGGTTGTGTCTGCCATCCTCACGACAATGCTAAAGGGTGACTATTGGAAACCGGTTCAATGCAGTGATGAGGGGACATCAGATACGAGCGTCATGAAAAATCTGATTGATGTCACAAAACATGTTATTCATCCCCCGAGCTATTCTTTTAAGAATTCCGTCTCCCCTCATCATGCAGCACGATTAGAGAATATATCGATTGATGTAAATACCATCGTTCCTCCCCAGACAGATCGTCACTTAATTATTGAGGGAGTCGGGGGCATCTATGTGCCCTTAACAACTAGAATTCTTACTCTTGATCATTTCAAAAAGTGGGGTGGACAATGGATTGTTGTTTCCAGGCATTATGTGGGAAGCATCAACCACACTCTGCTGACTTTGGACGCATTGAAGAGAAATGGAATTTCAGTGTTAGGTCTCATCTTTAATGGTCATCCCAATCGTGATAGTGAAGAAGCTATTTTAGAGAGATCGCAAATCCCATTTTTAGGAAGAGTGCTTCCAGAATCGAATCTAAATAGACAAACAATACAAAGGTATGCAACCCAATGGCAATCACAGTTTCCTCTAATGATTTAATTGAGCTGGATCGGCTCCATCTCTGGCATCCTTTCACACAAATGAAGACTGCCCGTCCACCTATTCCGATAAAAAATGGGAAGGGGGTTTATTTGTATGACATGTCGGGACGTCCATACATCGATGGGATCTCTTCGTGGTGGGTGAATCTCCATGGACATGCTCATCCTTATATAATCGATAAGATTAAGGCACAGCTCGATCAGCTGGAACATGTGTTGTTTGCAGACTTCACGCATGCACCAGCGGTGGAGTTCGCTTCCCGTCTTCTTCCTCTTCTTCCTGGAACGATGTCAAAGCTCTTTTATTCTGATAATGGATCCACCGCTGTCGAAGCCGGGATAAAAATTGCCTTGCAATACTGGTATAACCAAGATTCATCTACTTCTAGGAAAAAGGTGATCTGCCTAAAAAATAGTTATCACGGAGATACATTTGGAGCTATGTCTGCAGCTGGAAAAAATGCATTTAACCGTCCCTTTTGGAACCATCTTTTTACCATCGAATCGATCGATCCCCCTATGCCAGGATTGGAGGAACAGACGATCAGTCAGTTAGATGCCATCTTAAAGCAAGGGGATGTTGCCTGTTTTATATTTGAGCCACTGATTTTAGGAACAGGGGGGATGGTCATCTATTCAGCGAGTGGGTTAGATCAATGCATTCAAAGATGCCGAGAGAAAGGGGTTCTGATTATTGCCGATGAGGTCATGACCGGGTTTGGTCGTACAGGAACTCTATTCGCTTGCGACCAACTTTATGAGAAGCCAGATCTTATCTGTTTGTCCAAAGGGATAACAGGGGGATTTTTGCCTCTTGGTGCCACAGTCTGTACACAAGAAATCTATGATGCCTTTCTCGGTGACACTCTCCATCAAGCTTTTTTGCATGGGCATTCATACACGGCGAATCCTCTTGCCTGTAGTGCAGCATTGGGGAGTCTCGAATTACTCTTGAATGAACGATGTACGGAACAACGCAAGAGAATTTCTACATGCCACAAAGCATTTTGTGAAGAATGGCATGCCCATCCAAAACTTAAACGTTGCGAGTCTCTTGGAACTATTTTGGCATTGGAATATCAGGTGGATAACACTTCCTATTTCCAATCGTTGCGGGACCGCCTTTACGATTTTTTCTTGGATCAAGGGATTTTGTTGAGGCCATTGGGAAATGTTCTTTATGTTTTACCGCCTTATTGCATTAATGATGAGGAGCTTAACTATATTTATAATCAGATTGTTACTACACTTAAAGAGGAAATATGAAATCATTCGTTTCATTTGCCAATGAATTAAAGTCACTTCTTACAACAATTGTCGCTTCTCATGAATTGCATGCAAAGTGGTTAAATACACTCTCTTACCTCGAGAATTGCGGAGCACGAAAGATTGCAGCGTGTCAACACCCCACACTTGTAAAAGAAGAAATATTGAAACATGCAGCGGAGGAATTTCGGCATGCGCATCATCTCAAACGACAAATCTTAAGGGTGCCTTCTAGGCAGCTTCCAGATTATTCATTGCCTCATATTGTGGGTGGAGTGACTTCATTAAATTATCTAAATGCTTTGGATATAGGAACTTGTCGCTACTTATCTCGAATTGCTGGTCTCTCCTCAAATTCAATTCGAGAAGCAGTTTACCTTCTCGTCACTTATGCCATTGAATTAAGAGCGGGGGAGCTCTATACAATCTATGATGAGGTACTGCGACAAGTCAACTCGAGGGTGATGGTAAAATCGATTATTTTAGAGGAAGAAGAACATTTAAACGAGATGCGTAAAGAACTCGAGCAACTTCCTTCAGGCTTACTTTATGCAGAAGATATTTGTGCGATTGAAGGCGCTCTCTGTAGAAAATGGTTGGACGGATTGATTTTGTAGTATGAAAAATATAATTATTTTTATATACAGAAGAGAAACCACTAAATTTCAAAAGGGGTGTTCATATGGCACAAAAAGATGACAAAAAAGGTCAGTCCAATAGTGTTGATACTATCGGGGGGTACTTTAAATCGCATTTTCGAGAAGTCATTGCTTACTCGATCCTTGTTTTAGGAATACTCATCATGTTCTTTGATGGGTTATATGGTGGAATTCTGGTTGGTTTGGTCGCAGGGATCTATTTTGGCCAAGATATCATCGCTTATGTCATTAGTTGGAAGTCGGGACTTAATTCCGAGTCCATTGCTCGATATTTAATTTCAGCTGGAATCGTTGTGGCATTTTTCATTTCTGCTCCTGCGATTTTTCTTGGTGCTGCCATCACGATCGCTCTTAGACAACTGTTGTTTACCGAGAGTAAGTAGGAATTATATTTATCTTTTATGGTTGCTTAGGTAAGATTGTTTTCGATCAGATTTCGATAGAACGTGGCAAACAGATAAGAGTAGAGTTCACATGGATCGTCACATAAACGACTTTTACCACCAAGCATCAGAGAATGCGTCGCAGGGTAATTTTCATGAGGTTATTGCCCTGCATGAATCTCCGCAAATAAGTTGGCATGAGATCACAAATAAGATTCCCCAACTGACGCGCGGCTGGTATGAGTTAGCACATCTATCGCCGAAAGACCGCATTGAATTTACTCGTGATTTTTGGTTGTCGAAATTTCCTTATCGAGCCGGACTAGATGTTTTCTTAACTCGTTTTTTCTCTTCTTTGGATGACATTGGGGTTTTTATCACGCAGAAGAAATTTGCCGATCCTTATGAAGCGCATCTCGTGTATAGCATAAAAGGGGATAGTGGTTTTTTTCGAGGCTCATTGCCAGTTACTGAGATAAATTTGCGTGCTATGCAAGCACAGTTTCCTGATCATTTATTTCCACAAGACTATGTGGCATTTTTACAAATACATGATGGATTTTGCAAAGCAACCGATTGCACGGGGATTATTCCCTCGATCGGAATATTGGAAGGGTCTAAAACACTCCAGATGCTCATTCAAAAATTTGATCCTCTAGTGAATAGTCAAGGAATTACGATTGATCCGAGCACATTAATTCCATTTTATGAATCGTTTGGAATGCCGTTCTATCAGTGTTTCTGGGCAGATTGGTATCCAGAGGAAGAGATGGGAAATGTGTATTATTCGGGCGAGAGTAATACAATTTCTGACGTATTTGAAATGATCCCGAGCTCCGAATCGATGGCATTTCCAACCTATACCGATTGGTTAATGTTTTACCTGGAACGTGTTGAATAAATGACGTATTTAGTTGAAGATCTCTACAAATTTCATAGCGAGCGACTCGGGTTAGAACTGGTTGCAGGTAATGAAGGTTTAAAGCGGCGTATATGGATACCGGAAGCTCATCGTCCAGGTTTAACTCTTTCAGGATACCTCAAAGGACATACAGATAGACGTATTGTGATTTTTGGTAAAGTCGAAATAGGATATCTGCGCGATCTTGACCCTACAACTCGTACTAAGAGACTTGAGGCAATTTTAGGTTCTTCGTCTGCCACTCCGGCAGTCATCGTGGCACGTCGTTATGTTCCTCCAAAAGAGTTAGTGTTATTATGTGAGCGCAATCACATTCCTCTTTTTCGTACGAATATGATTACGATGAATTTGTTGGGAAAGCTTACCTTATTGCTTACAGAGGAGTTTTCTCCAAGTATTAACTGCCATGGTACATTGGTTGAAGTCTTTGGCGTTGGAGTGCTAATTCAAGGAGACTCTTCTGTTGGAAAGAGTGAAGCTGCTCTTGGTTTGATTGAAAGAGGCCATCGCTTGATCACTGATGATATTGTTAAGGTGAAAAAACGAGAAGGCGCTTATCGTGAAGCTGCTCATTTGGAAGGGTTTGGAGATGAGTTAACGCGACACCATATGGAAATCAGAGGGATTGGCATCATCAATGTGGCTTACCTTTATGGAGTCGTTTGCGTGCGAGACCATAAGAGTATCGACATTGTAGTCAAACTAGAAGTCTGGGATGATCAAAATTTTTATGATCGCGTGGGTCTCGATGAGAAACATTGCGATATCCTTGGAATTAAATTACCCTATCACTCCTTACCCGTTAAGCCAGGTCGTGATGTGGTGTTGTTGCTTGAGACGATCGCTTTGAACCATCGAATGAAGCGCATGGGATATAATTCTGCAAAGGAATTTAATTCAAAATTACTCAACATGATTGCATTGAAGCAAAGTAGGTAGAATCAAGTGAAATTAGTTCAGAAAGTACGCGTTCGAAATGCGTTAGGGTTGCATACGAGACCTGCAACCGCTATTGTCAAGCTGTTGCAAAATTGTCGATGTGAGGTCACATTTGCACATAAACGTGAAGTGATCAATGCAAAGAGTATTTTAAGTATTCTGATGTTAGCGGCAAAACGAAATTCCCACATCACGATCACCGTGGATGGTGTGGATGCCGAAGAGACCCTTGAAAAATTGGCTTTTGCTTTTGATAGCGGATTTGGAGAATAGGTATGGTGTTAGAAAGTCAGGAGATTCTATTAACAGGAACTCCAATTTGTCGTGGAATCGCAATTGGTCGTCCGTTCTTCTTTACTCTCGTTGAGTATACTGTGGCGGAGCAAACGATCGATCCTATCGATTTAGATAATGAAGTATCTCGTTATCAAAAGGCGATTGAAAGGGCTCGAGATGACATCAAGGGATTGAGACGCCACTTACAAAGAGAAAAAGCTTATGATGGACTTGCGATACTAGATGCACATCTACAGATGATGCAAGATCCCCTTATGACGACAGAAGTAGAAATTGAAATTCGTCGGACGCAAAAAAATGCTGAGTTTGTATTTCAAAGTATCGTCAACGAGTACAAGAAAAAATTCGATTCATTAGTCGATCCATTTTTTCGTGAACGTTTCAAAGATATTCAAGATATTTCACGTCGCGTTTTAAGCTATTTGCATGAGAGTGTACGCGAATGTTTGGGCAATATTCCTCATGACTCAATCGTCTTTGCAACAGATCTAACTGCCTTTGATACAGCAGAAGCGAACAATCTCCATATAGGGGCTTTTGTGACTCGGGATGGAGGTGCTACTTCTCATGCTGCTATTGTGGCAAAAGCTAAAGGGATTCCTTACGTCAGTAGTGTCGATCTTGAGGACACAGAAGCTTATCGAGATATGTGGGTGATCGTCGATGGTCGTACGGGTGAGATCATTCTTAATCCTTCTCCAAGAACAATGGAAAAATATCAACAGCTACGTAGTCAGCTTCAGATACATTTACAACGACTTAAAGAGGGTAGTAAACTTGAAGCCGAGACATATGATGGGTATCGGATAAGGCTCTCTGCAAATATAGAAACACCAGGTGAACTTGATGTTCTTCATCAATATGGAGCAAGTGGTGTTGGTTTGTTGCGAACAGAATCGGCATTTTTAGCTAATGAAGTGCTACCCACTGAACAAGAGCAGTTTGAAATTTATCGACAGTTTGTGGAAAAGATGAAAGGACTGCCCATAGTCGTGCGTACATTCGATTTTGGTGGAGATAAATATTGGCGTAACCAACAGATGCCTCAGGAAGCTAATCCTTTTTTGGGCTGTCGTGCTATCCGGTATATGTTAAAGGAAAAATCCCTATTTAAGATTCAGTTAAAAGCAATTTTGCGCGCCAGTGCTTTTGGAGATGTCAGGGTAATGTTTCCCATGGTTTCCTCACTTGCTGAATTGCGAGAGGCTAAGGAGTTGCTGAAAGAGACGCAGCGAGAATTGATCGATCAGGGAATACCTGTTGCTGAATATATCCCAATTGGATGCATGATTGAAGTGCCATCGGCAGCGATCATTGCGGATTTGTTAGCCCAAGAATGCGATTTTCTTTCAATCGGGACGAATGACCTTGTTCAATATGCTTTGGCAGTCGATCGAAGCAATAGCGCTTTGAGCCATCTATATACAACGACTCATCCTAGTGTGATTCGACTCATCAAACTCGTGGTCAGCGAAGCCAACTATCATGGTATTCCCGTCAGCATTTGTGGCGAGGTTGCAGCCGATCCTAGGTTTACCCCGCTTTTATTAGGACTTGGTATCCATGAATTATCTGTGGCTTCCCGTTATTTACCTGTAGTGAAGAATGCGATTCGCAATATCAGCATTGTGGCTGCAAGCAAAATGGTGGAAGAGGCGATGAAGCTCTCTTCAGCAGCTGAAATTGAAGCGTTGTTCACTCAAGAATATTTCAAGAATGTTCCAGAGGATTGTTTTTACAATTGCTAGAATTAATCGTGCCCCGGGACCAAAAAATTTGGAGTGCGTGTGACTTGTCACCGCTTTGTTTAGCTCGACTTGTCGAGCGTATAAACTACCAGAGACTGTTCAACACTATGTATAGACAAGGTTTTGTTGCTAATACGCTCGACAAGTCGAGCTAAACAAAGCGGTGACAAGTCACACGCACTCCAAAAAGCGGGGGCTTAGTCTATTTCTTTGAATTCTAAGATATCTCCTGGTTGACAGTTTAAATGGTGGCAAATACAAGCCAGCGTTGAAAAACGGATGGCCTTGGCTTTACCCGTTTTTAAAATGGATAGGTTTTGGGTGGTAATTCCAACCAATTCAGCTAAATTTTGCAATTTCATTTTTCTTTTAGCTAGCATGACGTCTAAATTTACAATGATATTCATGATTCCCTCTAGATAGTAAGTTCTTGTTCATCGCGGAGTTTACTCGCTTCGAGCATCACCCAAGAAATCACGATCACGAGCATTCCGCAATAGAGAGCTTCAAGATTGAGGGTACCAAAAGCTAAGGTAATATATCGATGTCCAGGTGGATTAGTCAAAGTCACGGCAAGTACCATCAATAGATTGCTGAGAGGTTCTACTATGAGAGCATATAAAAAGAACAGGCAGCCTAAATATCGATAAGAACGCGCGTTCATCGTATTGAAAATTTCCCCTTTTTGATAGTTTTGAAAAACCGATTTGAGAGCGAATAGACTTAAAAATAGAGGGAGTAATCCCAAACTTTGGGCAATAAAACCCACGAATTTTGCAAGTATTGTCCAATGAACAGTACCTAAGCTCACATACCCTTCCGGTGTGGAGATGGCTGCTTGTATCAAGCCAAGGTCCATCAGGGTTTTCATGGGAGTTGTATCAATGAAAAGCCATTGAATAAGTGCACATAATGGAAGAAGGATCAGCAATATCTTAAAGCTGATTAAAAAATAACGGCTGACTTTTTGAATTTTGGTCATCATGGACTCCTTTTGTTGAGTTAAGATGGTCAAATCATAAAATAAGTGGTTTTGATTGTCAATCATAAATTATCGATAAACGATAAATTATTGCTGTTGCTAGATTTTGTCGAAATACAGAGGAGCACAGAGATAGACATAGACGATAGACGAACAGCCATAGACAAACTGCAATGGACATAGACAATGGACTTGTCCATCGTCCATGGTTGTTCGTCTATTGCCCATTTCTGTTTTAGTTTAATGTGTTTAATTTAATTGATTTTTTATTTTAATTGTGTTATTATTATTTTAATAATGTTTATGTTTTGATTTTAAATACTACAAATGGGTTTTTATGATAGATTCTGCGAATTCATCTTTATGGCCCATTCCTAGTGTCGATACTCCGCAGTCTATTCGTCCCATTTTCCCCCCAGTTCCAACACATGACGCAATACGATTTGACGCTCCGGTTAAAGGTAGTCGAGATCCGCAGGAAGCTTATGCCCTATCAGCTACAGCTGTTGCTTTTGTGATTAGTGATACTTATCAAGATTTTTGGGCGGCTGTTTTGCTGAGTAAAGGGGAAGACCTTGCTTTTATGCAAGGAGAAAACCTTTTAAGTAAGGTGCTTTGTTTTACGGGGATTGGAGCGACACTCTACTGTGCGGCACGACTAGCGGTTCAAAGGAAGACTCTGACAAAGACGGATAAGGTTTTTCTTACAAGTTCGGCTCTGGCAGGAATTCAAGCCTTTTTTACAGGTGTTAGTACCCTTTTGTCTACCATCCCAGCAGCTGGATTAAAAGCAGCTAGTCTTAGTCTCGGTGCAGCTGCTGTTGTTCTATTGACTGTGGCGTATGCTGTGCAGGGGAGAATGGAATTCATTAGAGGTAGACGATTCAGTGCTAGGGAGCAAGCCGCTACGAAAATTTTAGAGACAGTCGATACTATTCAGAAACCCGTTACCCATCAGATCATCAAAAGGGAGCAGTTGAGTAGTCGGGTTGTTAAAATCAATTCTTATGTCAGATCAGGACGATCTTGGATGTCGGCAGCCGGGGTGATTACGGTTGCAGCGCTCGCCATTTTACTAAAGATTTCCATCACTGCAGGGGCCGCTGCTATACTAATGACGCCAGTGGGTTGGGTTGGAGCTGGAGTGCTTCTAGTAAGTTTTGGTATTGGACTCGGCATTATGGTTTATCAGAAGCATGCAGCTAAACAGGTCAATACAGAAGGTAAAATCCTTTCTAGCAGACTACGTGAAGTCGTTAAAACGGATCAGTTAAAAAATCAACTTATAGAAATTGATACTCAGTATCAAGCACTCGAAAATGAGAGTGATTTGAACAATTCTGATCGACGAACCATTCTTGCTCAACGGTTGAGTAAATTTTTAGAGAAAGAAGTGGCTTTGATTCCACAAGTTGAGCAACCTAAAATAGCGACTTATTTCTTAAAGACAATCGGTTTGTCATTAAATAAGACTGATTTAGAAGCGTTATCAAAAGATCTCTCCGAACATACAATTGCTCAAATTCTGCTCCATCAAGGTTTTGATATGAAAGGGTACTTGGCAGATAAAAAAGTGGGTGGGAATGGCCTGAAGAGATTGTATCACACGATACGTAAAAAAATCGGTTCTCTCGTCGAAGCTAAAACCTTGTTTGAAAGATTACAGACTCTGGAAAAAGAGGTGTTGATCGGTAAGGTATTTAAGCCGATTATGTATCAGGAATTAAACGGTTTGAATTCGGTTGCTGTTGAAACCCTTGCTAAATATAAGAAAGAGGCCACCTTCAACCAAGCGCAGTGGGTGGAGGAGCTTTTTGTTAAGCCACGAGCCCCTGGAGCACGTTCGTTGGCCAGTCAACTAATCGAGGACATCACCAAAACTTAAGAGTTTGTGGCACGGACTTTAGAGGTGATTCCGTAATTCCAATTTGATGCCTTTTTGAAGCTTGCCACGGCAGTGGCTTAAGAATTTAGCCCCGTGTGACGGAGCCTTCTGGCGACGGAACGCGGGGTACAATAAAAAAAATAAAGCCGCGGTAGCGGTGCAAGAACTACCCAGAAATCGTTTGCTATGTGTGATTATCTGGTAAAAAAATATCTAATCAACATTCTTCATAACCTCTTACACCGCTTCCGCGGCTTAATTTTCTTTTTGGTTACCCCGCGTTCCCTCGCCGGGAGGCTCCGTCACACGGGGCTAAATTCTTAAGCCACTTCCGTGGCAAGCTTTCAAAATATCCGAATTGGGAATTACTTCTAAAGAGATGCCGCAAATGACTCTTTATTCGTGAGATACCATTCGATGGTGTCTTTGAGACCATCGGCAAACGAATGGCGTGGACGCCAGCCAAGCTCTTGCTTAATTTTGGAGCAATCGATGGCATAGCGGTGATCATGACCGAGGCGGTCGGTAACAAAGGTAATGAGCTTTGTGAATTCTTCAGTAGGTTCACCCGTGATCGATGAAAGAACTCGAATCAGTTCGTGGATGAGGTCGATATTTTTCCATTCTTCTTCTCCACCGATATTATAAGTTTCTCCACTTTTTCCCTTTGTTAGAATTGTCCATATCGCTTCGGCGTGATCATCGACATAGAGCCAATCGCGTACATTTGCTCCTGTGCCATAGACGGGAAGGGGCTGACGGTTGAGGCAATTGAGGATCATGAGAGGGATGAGTTTTTCAGGGAATTGGAACGGACCATAATTGTTACTGCAGTTTGAAATCGTAGTGGAGAGGTTGTAAGTATGGTGATAAGCGCGAACAAGGTGGTCAGAAGAGGCTTTAGAGGCAGAATAAGGGGAGCTCGGTTGGTAAGGGGAACTTTCAGTAAAATAACCCTCTGCACCCAATGATCCATAGACTTCATCTGTCGAAATGTGGTGAAAGTGAATATGGGGGTGTTTTCTGACCACTTCGAGAAGATGAAAGGTTCCTAAGACGTTAGTTTCGATGAAGTTTTGGGGGTTACTAATGCTACGATCAACGTGGCTTTCGGCTGCAAAATGAACAATTGTGTCGATGTGGTGTTGAATGCATAGCTTTTCGACTAACTGTTGATCGGTGATGTTACCATGTACAAATGTATAGCGAGGATCATCGGCAATTGAAGCAAGGTTTTCCAAATTTCCTGCGTAGGTCAAGAGGTCGAGGTTGACGATATGGGTGTTTAAGTTTTCATTGCTAAGCAGGTATCGGATGAAAGCGGAGCCAATAAAGCCCGCGCCGCCTGTGACTAAAAGTTTATGTGGTTGCATTTTGCATTTCTCGTTTATAATTTGACTCTAAAAAATAACCGATTACTTGCAAAACCGCAAGAGAAAATGACAATTTGGAGTGCGGTGACTTTTCACTCGCACTCCAAAAATTGTCTGTTTTTCACCATCTCTTTATATTAAAAAACTCTTTTAAAAATGCCTTCTTAGAGGATATTTCCATCTTTTCTTTAACATACTTGGTCTGATTGTCTGAAATTACCTGAGCTATTGTTCCTAAGATCTCTTTACTATTTCTATTTTCAGAACTGATTTCTAGTAATTTCAAGACTTTAGCATCATCTACAAGTGCAAAACGAGTTCTGCTTTCTGCCTTTAGCTTGTCATTATATGTGGGAAAGAGATCTGAGATTACAGTAAATTGTCCGAACCCAAATGTCTGATTTGTACTAACCAATTCTAGGTCAGTTAATGAATCAACTAGATGCTTCCATTTTACAACCAGCTAATTCGGCAGAGATTAACTCGCAAAATTTTATTGTTTCTTTTGACTCAGGGGAGCAGGTCGTTCTACGTCGTTGCTGTAAATTTTATGGGAAAGAACGATATGAAGCTTTAAATCGCATGTTGAATTTATTAAAGAGTGCAGGCCCACGGGGTCGGCATCGAATGCATGTTAGCCTGCTACTTACACTTATCTCTTGGTTTTGTGCAAGTAATCAGCGAGGGCTTCTTGCCAACGCCTTGGCTCCCAGTCGAGAATCTGCTCGATTTTTGTAGTGTCGAGTACTGAATAAGCAGGCCTTTTTGCTGGGGTAGGGTAACTTGCTGTGGTGATGGGGATGATCTCATCGACAACGATCGGATAACCCAAGCGCTGCCCTTCTTTAGCGATTTGCAAAGCAAACTCATACCAAGAGGTGACCCCTCGGTTAGAAAAGTGGTAAGTCCCTTCTTTTCCAAGGAGTGCAAGCGCAGCTTCCGCTAGATCGAGGCAGTAGGTGGGACGTCCGATTTGGTCGGATACGATGCGCAAAATTTTTTGATTTTGCATTAAGGTGAGCATCGTGCTGACAAAATTCTTGCCATTGAGTCCGAATAGCCACGAAGTGCGGATGATGCAGGAAGAAGGGTGTGCTTCAAGCAAATTGATTTCACCCTGATGTTTTGTTTTGGCATAGACACCGATGGGGGTGCAGGGGGATTCTTCCTGATAGGGACGATTTGATTCGCCTCCAAAAAACATAGTCGGTGGAAAAGTGTGTCAGGAACAGGTTGTGTTGATGGGCCAACTCCCCGAGGTTTTGAATGCCTTTGGCGTTGATCGCGTGAGCTTGCTTCTCTTCTTTTTCTGCTAAGTCGACTTTGGCATAAGCAGCACAATTGATAATATGGGTGATATCTCGATGGTGATCAAAAAACGATTCAAGGGAGTTTTTGGATGTGATATCCACCGTTCGATCTGTTCCTACAAATGGAATATTGCGTTGTTCTAAGAGCTGACAGAGAGTCGTTCCTAGCATGCCACGCGCACCTGTAATCCAAATTTTCATCATATTTCCTTAAAAAGAGGGGCTTTCAAATCGCGTTCAGAGACGATAGGGGTATTGGTTGGCCACAAAATCCCAATCGATGGGTCATCCCAACGGAAGCCCTTTTCTGTAGCCGCACTATACACGGAACTCGTTTTATAGAGAACATGTGCGGTGTCACTCAAGACGCAGAAACCATGCGCAAAGCCAATAGGAACGAGAAGTTGATGGTGTTCTTCTCCGTTGAGTGTGACCGCTTCCCATTGTCCAAAAGTGGGGGAATCAGGTCTGATATCGACTGCAACATCATAAATAACTCCTTGTGCAACTCGGATGAGTTTGGCTTGTCCGGGAGTCGTTTGAAAATGCATTCCTCGAATCGTATGTTTCTGTGAACAGGAGTGGTTATCTTGGACAAAATGAGTGGTGATCCCATTTTGGTGGTATCTTTCTTCATTGTAACTCTCAATAAAAAACCCTCTGTCATCTTTAAATACTTTGGGTTTGATGAGTTTAAGTCCGGGTAGGCGGAGTTCGATCACTTCCATGTCTAGCCTCGCTGTGCTGTTTGGATTAAATAATGACCATATTCACTTTTTCCCAGTTTTTCGCCTAGTTTCCTGAGGTCATCTTTTGAAATGAATTTTTGGTGATAGGCAATTTCTTCAATACAGGCGATGTATAGACCTTGGCGCTGTTCGATGACTTGTACAAAGTGGTTGGCTTGCATCAGGCTATCGTAAGTTCCGGCATCTAACCATGTGTATCCTCGGCCCATTTGCGCCACATGGACATTTCCCTGTTGCAGATAGTGGGCGTTGACGTCGGTGATTTCGAGTTCACCTCTTTTCGACGGTTTTAGTCCTGCTGCAATCTCAACAACTTGATTGTCATAGAAATAGAGGCCCGTCACAGCAATGTTCGATTTAGGCATGTGGGGTTTCTCTTCAATCGAGATGGCTTTACCGTTTGCATCGAGTTCTACGATCCCGTATCGATGGGCATCTTTCACTTCATAGCCAAAGAGAGAAGCTCCCTTGTGGCGAGAGCGGGCCTCTGTTAACAATTGGGATAACCCACTGCCATAGAAAATGTTATCCCCTAGAACTAGGGCGACTGAATCCTGTCCAATGAACTGCTTTCCGATGATGAATGCCTCTGCGATCCCATTTGGCTGGGCTTGTTCAGCATAAGTTAAACTAATTCCCAGTTGACTCCCATCTCCAAATAGCTTTTTAAAATAAGGAAGGTCCAAAGGAGTTGAAATGATTAGAATTTCCCTGATTCCCGCTAAGAGCAGCATGGAGAGAGGGTAATAAATCATAGGTTTATTGTAGATGGGGAGCATTTGTTTCGATACCCCAAGCGTAATAGGGTGCAAACGTGTTCCACTTCCCCCTGCTAGAATAATGCCTTTCATAGAGCTCCTTTAAATGAGAATAAATAAACCTAAATTATGCACCCAATAGTGCTTAAAGAACCTGTATTTTACCAAAACTTTCCTTTTTTGAAAGAAATTCATGTCATCAAGATGGGCAAGGGTATGCACCATTTTCTGTTGTTCAGTTGAGAGCTTATTTTGATACATTTTGTAGAAGGCTTTCGTCTGTTGAGTATTTTCAGACAATTTGTTCTTGATCGCTCTAATATTTAGAAATCGCCCTCTGGATGCTCCAATACAGTTATTTGAATGCTGACGATAAAGGGTGAGTGGTTCGCGTATACAACCTACCTCGCCAAAGGCTGAAGCGACAATCAGCATCCACCAGTCATGCATAAGAGCTTCGGTTGGGAATGGTTGTGAAAAATCTACCAAAGCTCTATTAAGCATCATCGTGCAACCCGGAATATAATTTTGCACGAGAGTTCGATTAAGGGAATTTAAATTGGGGTTCATGAAAGAATAATTCCAAAACGATGGGGCGATAAGATTTAAATTTGCATCGACAACTTGTAAATCTGAATGCACGAGGATAGGACGATCTGTCCCACGTTTATTTTCTAGGTGTTTCATGAGATTCAATGATTGATTGACTTTTTCAGGCAGCCAAATATCATCTTGATCGGCAAACATCACATAAGGGGCATTAGCATGGTTCAAGAGTGTTGAAAAATTGTGCATAGGACCACGTGCCGATGTGGGAACTGATAACCATCTCCACGGCTTCTTCCAGGATGACAGACATTTTTCAATTCGGTCCACTGTTTGGTCTGATGAGCCATCGTCCCGAATCGTTAAGAAAATATCGGGATAGGTTTGTGCCTTGAGAGATTCGAGAAAAGATTCAATATAAGCTTCGCCATTATAGGTGGCTAATAGGATTTCAACTGTCATAATGCTTGATTAAGATACCCATTTTCCTCAATGATGTCAATTGGGATGCAATGACTGAAGGAACAGGATAAGTAGGCATATGCATCGGGCTAACAGAAAAAATAACAAGACAAACAAGCGTGCCACTTCATACCGATTGATATGCCTGTCTTGTGTTGAATTGTTTTTCTATGCATAAAATGTTTGTAAGGTTAGAAAATGAAAACTAAGAAAATATTAATTACAGGGGCGGCTGGTTTCATTGGGTTCCATCTCGCTTCCCATTTGGTTAAGCGAGGCGACCAAGTAGTTGGAGTCGATAATTTCAATGACTATTACGACCCCCAATTGAAACAGAGTAGGGCTCAAGAGCTGCGTGCAGTTGGAGTCGAGGTTGTTGAAGGGGATGTTTGTGATTCAACCCTTTTATCAAATCTAATTGAAAAAAACGCGATCACACATTTTGTACATTTGGCAGCTCAGGCAGGTGTTCGCTATTCTTTACTCAATCCTCAAGCCTATATAACCTCTAATCTCAATGGCTTTTTAAGTGTACTCGAAACCTGTCGTCATTATCCAGATATTCCTTTAATCTATGCCTCCTCCTCTTCGGTCTATGGAACCAATACCAAAATCCCTTTCGATATCAAGGATCGTACCGATCATCAGGCGAGTTTCTATGGAGTCACTAAGAAAACAAACGAGCTAATGGCCTATACCTATCACCACCTTTATCAGCTTAAAGTGACGGGCTTACGCTTTTTCACTGTGTATGGTCCATGGGGACGTCCAGATATGGCCTATTTTTCATTCACAAAGGCAATTTTAGAAGGTCGACCTATCGATGTATATGCTTGGGATAAAATGCGTCGCGATTTTACTTATATCGATGACATTGTAAAGGGAACAGTCGCAGCGATCGATCTGGGAAGTCACCATGAGATATTTAATTTAGGTAACAACCAATCGGAACCTTTAGAAAAGCTCATCAGATTGATAGAAAAATCGTTAGGGAAGAAAGCGGTACTTCGCCATTTACCTATGCAAGCAGGGGATGTTGAAGTCACTTATGCCGACATTGATCATTCACAGGAAAAATTAGGTTTCCATCCAAAAATCGCGCTAGATGTCGGTATTCCTCTTTTTATCGAATGGTATCAGCGTTACTACAAATGAATCGGAAAATGCGAGTGTAATTTCTATTGACCCCACGCATTAAAATAATTACTATCAAATATTTTATGGAGTTATAGTTTATCTGGAGTAGTGGAAATGCAAAAGGTTAGTCGACATATGACACTAAAAAACACGTTGCTGAGGTTGTCTGGATGGTATTTCTCTATTTTAATCGGTGTCGCCCTATCATTTCTATGTACCTTCCCACTGCTCGGTGATGGAACGACAATTAGAGTTGGGGTGCTTCACTCCTTGAGTGGCACTATGTCGATTAGTGAGACAGTTGTCAAGGATGCCACAATCATGGCCATCGATGAGATCAATGCGAAAGGTGGAATACTTGGAAAACAAATTGAAGTCCTTGTTAGAGATGGTCAATCAGATGAACAAGTCTTTGCTAAAGAAGCTGAAGATCTCCTTTTGAATAAAAAGGTAGCCGTTATTTTTGGGTGCTGGACTTCAGCCAGTCGTAAAGCCGTCAGACCAATTGTTGAGAAGTATCACAAACTGCTGTTCTATCCTTTGCAATATGAAGGTTTGGAACACTCTTCCAATATTATTTACACGGGGGCTGCTCCAAACCAACAGGTGATACCTGCTGTTAAGTGGGCGATAGACTCAATTGCACAAAAATTCTTCTTAATTGGATCGGACTATGTTTTTCCTCGAACAGCAAATGCAATTATCAAAGATCAAGTCGCTTCACTTAAGGGAACTATCGTTGGTGAGGAATACGTTCTTTTGGGAAGTACTGAGTTTGAGTCTATTGTCCAGAAAATCGTCGATACTCAACCTCAAATGATTTTAAATACCTTGAATGGGGACAGTAATCTCGCTTTTTTTAAAAAGCTTCGAGAAGCAGGGATCTCTTCTGATAAAATTCCTACGATGTCTTTTAGTATTGCAGAAGAGGAGTTGCAGTCGATGGGGACAGAGTTTTTTGCTGGAGACTACGCGGCTTGGAATTATTTTATGTCGATTAATAGTTCTAAGAACACTGAATTTGTGAAACGGTATAAGACGAAATACGGCGAGGATCGCGTGACAGATGATCCGATTGAGGCTGCCTATTTTGGTGTTTATTTGTGGGCTAATGCTGTTGAAAAGGCCAGTAGTGTTGATACGGGGGCTGTGTTGAGGGTTCTTCCTCAGGTGAAATTTGATGCCCCAGAGGGACTTGTTTA